>Ga0306924_10000302_pt1 | contig 40561 bp, 30 predicted proteins | sample sta12Can44000111_FD_203756 | JGI IMG/M metagenome (GOLD analysis project Ga0306924, IMG submission 203756) | Lab enrichment of tropical soil microbial communities from Luquillo Experimental Forest, Puerto Rico - statanox.12C.anox.44.000.111 (v2)... | ecosystem: Environmental > Terrestrial >... | reverse complement strand
TGCGAGAAACAAGAAGGAGGTCATTGCGTGCTGACCAGGCAATTCTTCAAGGAGTTCGTGGCTGCAGTGGTATTGACGGCCTTCCTGCTCCTACGGGCCTCAAGCGGGCAGACGCCCCAATCGTCTCCCTCCGCCACCTTGGTCAAGGCCGCGCGACTCCTCGATCCGCGCACTGGGAACGTACTCACGGCTGCGGCCGTTCTGATCGAAGATGGCAAAATCAAACAGGTTGGACCACCTTCCCAAATCCCCGCTCCTGCCGGCGCAAAAACCATCGATCTTGGAACAGCGACACTTCTACCGGGGCTCATCGACAGTCACACACACCTGTTCCTGGACATCATTGTGCCGCCGGAGGCCGAGCTGCAGCGCCACTCCAATGGAGAGTTCGCTCCAGGACTATTACTGGCCATCGTGGAGTCGCCCAGCAAGCGCGCTCTGATGGCTGCGCAATCTGCTCGCGAAGATCTGGAGAGCGGCTTCACCACGGTCCGCAATCTTGGCCACTCGGGCATCGACGGAGACACGGAACTGCGCGATGCGATCAACGCTGGGCGCGTTCCCGGCCCGAGGATTCTGGCATCGGGGCGCAAACTGATTGCCCAAGGCTCCTACGTTCAGAATCTCAATCCCGCTCTGGCGGACGCGATCCTCCGGCAGGAATTTCTGTTGATTGACGGGCCTGACCAGGCCAGGCAAGCGGTGCGACAGAATGTTTTTCAGAATGTCGACGTGATCAAAATTACGGTGGGAGATGACATCTCGCTTCCGGAATTAGCCGCTGTGGTCGACGAGGCCCACCGGCAGCACCTCAAGGTCGCTGTGCACGCCGCCGACAAGGCCAGCATTCAGTCGGCGATTGACGCCGGGGCAGATTCGATCGAGCATGGCAACGAAGTCACCGACGAGCAATTGAAGCTCATGCGCGATAAGGGCATCTTTCTTGATCTGACACCAACCTGGTTCGATGGTTTCTGGACAAAGATTCACGAGACGAGCGTCATTTCTCCCGCCTTTCGTTCAGCACTTGCGGCTTCAGACGAACGGCGCCGGCAGCGGGCAAAAGCACTGGTGCAGCGGGTGCTCCAGTCGGGGGTGAAGGTCTCCGCCGGGTCGGACATGTGCTGGTTTTATCCAGGCAAGACGCGAGGTCAGGCGAGCGCGGTGATGTTCGCGAACCTGCAGCACGCGGGCATGCCTCCGCTGGAGATCATTCGTGCGGTCACGACCAGCGCGGCCCAGATGCTGGGCTGGCAGGACCGCATCGGGAGCCTTGAGCCAGGTAAGCTTGCCGACCTGGTCGCCGTGGCTGGGGACCCACTATCCGACATTACCGAGCTGGAGCGTGTCCGCTTCGTGATGAAAGATGGGCAGGTCGTCAAGAATGAATTTGTTCTGCACTGACGCACCCCGGGTTGCGATCCACTCTCCCTCGTGCTTCTGCAACAAAATTTGTTCAGTGAGTCAACGTCTGTCCTAGCATGACCACCAGTGAGGTCATTGGGGGTAAACCGATCTGGTTGAAAGGATAAGGCGTTGAGGCCCTGTAAGCAAAAGCGTTACTCCGGGAATCCCCCACAGGGGCCGGAGAGGCGGCCTGATTGACGACTGCAGGGAAGGTACCTACACTGGACAACGTAGGGCAGTCGGACCTTGCGATCAATGCCCGGTGCCCGAGGTACGGTTTTGAGACTTGAGTACCAGGCAGGCGAACTAACTCCTCATCGCAAACCCAAGAGTTCTCAACTGTCAGGGCTCGCTCTCATCGAGAGCTTATACTTCTGTGCGGGCGCCAGCGTTGCGCAACAGCAATTGCAACGTTTGCTGGGCCCCGAGCAAGATGTCCGTCCGTACGCATTGTGTGATACCGGCCAGCCCTCGGTCGGAATGGACATTGCCCCGGAAGATGAGATTGCTTACGAGAGTTTCAGCCCCCCGGCCTCGTGGAACGCAGCTTATTCCATCCAGAGGGTGCGTCTAGGGCCAAACGAAAAGAGTGAGTTTGTGTTTCACCCCGGGGAGGAACTTGTGATTCCAACCCGCGGCTCTGTCGCCTATCACTTCTTCTGGAGTCCCGGGTCAAGCCTCCCCCAACGAATTGTGCTTCATCCTCCGATCGGCACGGGCAAGATTCTGCGTATCAATCCCCAGATTCCTCATCACGCCTGGGGCGCCAAGGAAGAAGCGGTGGCCTGGCTGGTCTTGCGACATGCCACGAACTCCCCCGTCACCCTGGTTATGGATGGAGTTGCGTCGGTTGCCGTCAAAGGCTCCGGTGGACCGCATACATCTCTGCCGGTTGGTAACGCGAGGACCTCATCCGCTGCCCGCGCTCCAATGCGGCGGAGGGTCACGGCGAACGAACTGCGCAAGCCCGGTGCGTACGCAATGATCGCATGGGGGATCTCGGAGTTGATTCGGGATACTCGCCAGAAGACCGGGCTCACGACCACGGATCTCGCCCGCCACGTGGGAATCGATCCTTCTTCCCTGTCCCGGCTCGAAGAAGCGAAGGCCAATGTCTCGATTGAAATGCTTGCCAAGGTGTGCCGGGTTCTTCGCATCGGGATCGGCGAGCGCATTGCGTCTGGAAGCTGGATCCACGAGAGCGCGGAACTCAACGCAAAGAGCAATGAAGTTTCTGCTCCCGTGCTCTATGCTCCTAGTAGTTCACACTATCTCCATCCGTACGTGCAGAACTTTTCGCCTGCGGACCGGTGTACCGTAGAAACCGGTCGAAGCCAGGAGACAGTTCAAATCTCGAGCTGGATTGTCCTAAAGGGAAAGCTGCTGGTCGAGTTGCCGTCGAACCTGGGAGGAAGGTCGATTCTGGCGGAGACAGGGAACGTCATCCACTTTCGTGAAACATTGAAGGTGGCGGTGCAGGCCTTGCAGCCCTCGAGTGTAGTGCAAATCGTGTACTCACAGTCGTGCCACTGCAAACGGCAATCACCGTCGTCGGAACTCGAAGAGAGCGACAAGCCAGAAACCGACCATAAGCGGTTGAAAACCAAAGAATTACTTGAAGAGTGCAGCGACGGATTCCAGACGATGTAGGGAATCGGGACAATTTGCCGGTAGGGCAGCCCTCTCGCTCCCGCTGGAGCTGCCGGGATCGCTCGGTTCCACTTTTGTCGTATTTCCCCGCAAAGAGATGCGCAGTGCAATCTGGGAAGCGGTTGCGTCTTCGGGTTAATTCCAATCGTTTCAATGGCTTGCTTCTGGCGACCGAACTGCTGGATTGAGGGCACTGCGCTGCAAGAAAGCGCTGGAGGAACGGATGGATGGACTGACCCAAACTACCTTTATCTTAGGCGCACTACTCGTCTACCCATTTGTGGTGTGCTTCATACTGAGCGTTTTTCACCCTTTGTAGGTGGGCGCCCGCCGACGGTCGTAGTTCACCCCCCGGCGGGCTCGATCCGCCTTACGCATACCCAGTTAAAGAATCTCCTCGAAGGCCCGTAGTCCGTGCACGAACCCCGCGATGACTCGGGCTCAATTTCCTTGCAAGTTCTCTTCATCCATTCGCATCCGGGCAAACCGAAGTGCAGGTGCGGTCCATCTCACGCACAAAGAATGAACATGGATAACGGTTCAGTAAAATATCGACTTCCTTAACGGGCTTCGCGTTGTCCCACCTGTCTTTGTCGCCATCACAGCCAAGCCCGGCGGATAGTCATTCAGGCCTGCCCGGTCTTGGACTCCTGCTTTCCTCAAGACAAGCCTCGAAGAATTGCGCGCTCCCGCGAATCGCCAAAGACCTGCCAGCTCACTCTCTCGAGGTCAATCGAACCGTAACCACCCGCCGAAATGGTTGACCTCGCCGCGTCGGGATCGTAACGTTTTTGCGTTCTGGGAATCGAATGGTCGACACCACGGAGAAGAACATGAAGGGAAAAGTGGTCCTCGTGACCGGAGCGAACGGAGGACTGGGTGTTCACGTAACGCAGGCCTTCTTGAATGCGGGTGCAACTGTGGTCGGAACAGCCCGCAAAATTCAAGCTTCCGACTTCAGCTCAAAGGCCTTCACCGCTTTGCCCGGCGAGCTATCCAGCTCAGAAGGCGCCCGCCGTGTGATTGAGCAGGTGCAGAATCGCTTCGGGAAGTTGGACGTGTTCGTTCACACGGTAGGCGGCTTCGCAGGCGGAACCAGAGTCGCCGAAACAGAAGAGGCCGTCTTTCAGCAAATGTTCGCTCTGAATTTCAACTCGCTGCTCTACGTGCTCCGGGCCGCAATTCCACTCCTTCTTAAAGGAGAGGACGGCCGCATCATCGCCGTGGGAAGCCGGGCTGCGGTAGACCCCGGCCCAACCGTCAGCGCCTATAGCGCCTCTAAGGCAGCGATGCTCTCGCTCATGAAGACCGTGGCGCAGGAATACAAGGTAGCTGGCCTGCGCGCGAACGTCGTTCTGCCCGGCACCATCGACACGCCCGCCAACCGGAAAGCCATGCCCAACACCGATTTCAGCAAGTGGGTGAACCCCGATGCCATTGCCGGTCTGATCTTGTGGCTCGCCGGCGACGTCGGCAGGGAAGTCAACGGAGGCGCGATTCCGATCTATGGCGCTGAGGTTTGAGCATCGCACCGACAAGCTACCGAGATCGTGGACGGGAAGCGGCCGCTACATCCGAATCCAGCCAAACAGCACCAGCACCAAAGTCCCCCCTCCCACAACTCCCCAAAGCAAGAGCCCCTGCAACAATGGCCGAACGCCCACCTCGCGAATCGTCTGCCTGTTCAATCCGCTGCCGATCAAGAACAGCGTCATCGTCAGACCCAGCTTCCCGATCCAATTGAGAACGTGAAACCCCTGCCCCAGCGAGGGCAGCGTCGTATTCATCAATGCTGCCAGGCAAAAGAGAAGGATGAACCACGGCCACTGAATCCGCGCCTTGCTGCGAAGAATCACCGCAGTCGCCACCGACAGCGGAACGATCCACAACGCCCGCGCCAGTTTGATCGTCGTCCCCACCGCCAGCGCAGAAGCTCCATACTTCGCTGTCGCGCCCACCACTGAACTCGTGTCATGGATCGCCAGCGCCGACCACAGTCCAAACTGCTCCTGGCTCATGCCAAAACCGTGGCCGATTACCGGACACAGAAACAATGCCACCGAATTCAGGATGAACACTGTACCGAGCGCCACTGCCGTCTCCTCTGGATTGGCGTCCGCAATGGGACCGACCGCCGCGATCGCGCTTCCCCCGCAGATCGCCGTGCCCGCGCTGATCAGGAACGATGGTTTCTGCGCCACCCGCAACACGTATCCCAACCCAAAGCCGAGAAGCATCGCGGCCGTGATGCTTACTGCGGTGTAGAGAAACCCCGAACTTCCCGCGCGCAGCACCTCGCGCAGGTTCATCCCAAAGCCCAAGGCCACGACCGAGGCCTGCAAGAGAAACTTCGAACCCCACTTGCTTTGGGAAGGAAAAGGGTGATCAAAAAAAAGGCCGAAAAGCAGCCCACCTAAAAGAGCGAATGGCGGCGAAATCAGCCCCGTCCCAGTCAGGACCAGGCCCGCCACAAACACGTTTTTATTCACAATAAAAGTGTGTCCTGTTGAGAGTACAACCGTCCAGTATTTTCTGTAGCGCCGGCGCCCCGCCCTCAATAGATCGCGTCCCGCTTGCTCCCTACCAAATCCGCTAGAATCGATCCCTCACCACCTGACCCGACCCATGCCCTCAGCCCTCTCTATCCGTGTGCGCGGCATCGTGGGCGTCGGCTTTTGTTCCTTCGTTTATCGCCTGGCCCACACTCACAAGCTTGCCGGTTGGGTGCTCAACGGCGAAGGGGGAGTCCAGATCTTTCTTGAGGGCGAAAACGCCAGGCTCGACGCCTTTCTCCCTGACCTGAGGGCGCAAGCCCCGCCCGCCGCTCGCATCAGCGAAATTGACACGACAAACGTCGAGCCCAAAGGCTTTCACGGCTTCACCATCCGCGAAAGCGAACGCCGCGATCGCCCGACGGTCCGAATCTCTCCGGACCTTCCCGTGTGTGACGAGTGTGTCACAGAATTGTTTGATCCGTCGAACCCGCGCCACCAATATCCCTATATCAACTGCACCAACTGCGGCCCGCGTTACTCGGTGATCCTCAGCCTTCCCCACGACCGTTGCAATACCACCATGAAGAGCTGGCTGCTCGACGAATATTGCAGCACTGAGTACCACAACCCGCCAGTCGCCGCTTCCACGCTCAGCCCGTGGCCTGCCCGGTCTGCGGACCAAACTTTAGCCTGCGCGAGGAACAGCAACCCGACGTCATCGGCCAAGCCGCAATTCAAAAAGCAGCCGAACAGCTCCGCTCCGGCGGCATTCTTGACGCCGTGATTCACGGATCGCGCCGCACCGTTCCAACGAAAACCTCGATCTCTTCCACCGGCTTCATAGTTGACGAAAATTCATCCGGCTGCACCAAATCGATTCTCCTACAGTGTTCACTGTATCCGCTTGGCCACATTATGTGGTTTTTCACAAGGGTCGCTTGAATCGCGGCACGCGTTCTGCTAGAAAAAGCAGATACCTGTGCCGTCTTCTGGGGAGGCACGGGTGAGCTAATCGGTCTACGTTTCTCAAAATCCAACGGGGCAACGCCCACGCTCAATCCGGCGCCCACGGAACTCCCAGGTAGCAGTTCCGCCGGTGTACGACTTCGAACCTCCTAGCCCACTGTGGGAGTTTCGGATGTTGGTAGTTGGCAGGTGTATTGGTTTCTGTAGGGCCCCCGCCGTTTGTGCGCCTGCACGTTTCCGTACCCTCCCTCGTTCGTCTTCTACTCACACTGAAACCTTTTGCTGCGGAGGCAGACATGGCGACGAATCTCGTCCAGATTGAGAACGATGCTGAGATTAAAGAGCGGTTGGCGGCGGAGCGCGCCCGCCTGCGCAAGATTGCTGGTCTCGACCAGCCCACTCACTTTCATCGCCCGGTCGAGCGTGCCTTCACGGCGGAGCAGCGCAAGCACGTCACCATCCTGTTCGGCGGCTTCACCTGGAAACATGAGGACCTGATCCGCGCTGTCTTCCAAGGCTGCGGCTACCGCTGCGAAAAACTCCCCGTCCCCAACGTCGCCGCCTTCCAGACTGGCAAGGAATTCGGTAACAACGGGCAGTGCAATCCGACTTACTTCACCGTCGGCAACCTTGTTCAGTATTTGCAGTTCCTCGAGAAAGAGGGCCTCAACCGCCAGCAGATTCTCGACAACTACGTTTTCTTCACCGCCGGATCCTGCGGCCCCTGCCGCTTCGGTATGTACGAAGCCGAGTATCGTTTCGCGCTGAAAAACGCCGGCTTCGACGGTTTCCGCGTCCTGCTCTTCAAAGACAGCGACGGGATCAAGGCGGCCTCCGGGGAGCCTGGCCTGAAGTTCACCATCGACTTCGGCTTTGGCATGCTCAACGCCATGCATCTTGGCGACGTCTTCAACGACCTCATCTACCAGATCCGCCCCTTCGAACTGAACAAGGGCGAGACCGACCGCGTTTTCCGCGATGCCGTGGATGGCCTCTGCGAAGACCTCAAGAACCGCAAGGCCTTCGAAATCGAAGAGGTCGCCCCCGATTGGGCCAAGCCGAAATTCAAGAGCAATAAGATTCTGCGTAACACCTTCAACGTCTTCGGCAAATGGCACGAGAACATGTGGGGCAAGAACTACATAGGAGCCCTGAAAGCCGCCCGCGACAAGATGGACACCATTGAAGTCGACCGCACCCGCGTCAAGCCCATGGTCAAGATCACCGGCGAATTCTGGGCACAGATCACCGAGGGCGACGGAAACTTCCACATGTTCGACTTCCTCGAACGCGAAGGCGCGCAGGTGATCGTCGAGCCGATCGCCACCTGGGTCGCCTACCTCCTGTACCAGGCCAAAGCGCACGCGATTGCGAAGTGGCCCGTGAATCGGCCGCACCGCAATCCGGAGTGGCACGAGTTCAAGAAGCAGTTCGCCAACTACATCGGCCTGCGCAAGAAGCTATGGGGTATCGGAGCGGGCGAACGCATGTGGAACTTCTTTTACCACCGGACGATCAAGCACCTGGGCGGCATTACCCACCACCTGGTTCCCCAGACCGAACTCGCGGAAATGGCGCACCCGTTCTACAACCAGTTCGCCCGCGGCGGTGAAGGCCACCTCGAGGTCGGCAAGAACGTCTACTACACCGTGCACAAGCTCTGCCACATGGTGCTGGCGCTCAAGCCATTCGGCTGCATGCCGTCATCGCAGTCGGATGGTGTGCAATCCGCCGTGGTCAACAAATTCAAAGACATGATCTTCCTCCCCATCGAGACTTCCGGAGAGGGCGAGGTCAATGCCCACAGCCGCGTGCAGATGGCGCTCGGCGAGGCCAAGGTCAAGGCCAAGACCGAGTTCGAGCAGTGCCTCACTTCCACCGGCAAGACGATCACGGAGATTCGCGAGTACGTTGAAGAGCATCCCGAACTCAAGCGTCCGTTCTACCACGTGCCTCATCGCCCGGGCGTGGCCGGAACTGCCGCGCAATTCGTGCTGCACGTGAGCGACCGCATCAACAAGGACACGCATTTCTGGAAGCGGTCTCGCGTGCGCGTAAGCGAGGCGGTACCCGCAACCTCTGGCGATTAAGAGCGGCGTTTCCGCCGTAGAGACAGTCGACCCCAGCTCTTAGCCACTAGCCTAGAGCTCCTGACAAGCGTGATTCGGCTAACGGCTAACAGCTCACAGCTCAGAGCAGTTTTGTGAGGAAAGATGCACGATCATAAAGGGCCAGCCCTGATCCAGATTGCTCCCGCAGAAGGATCGCTCCCGAAGTCCGAGCCTGTGCCGCTCGCGCAAAAGCCCCACGACCACAACACGCGCTTCCTCGTCGGCCTCGACGTCGGCTCGACCACAGTGAAAGCAGTTGTTGTCGACGCCGCCACCGACCAGGTCCTCTGGCAGGACTATCAGCGCCACGAAACCAAGCAGCCCGAAAAGACCCTCGAGTTCCTGAAGCGCATGGAAACCGAGGTCGGCATCGACCGCCACAACACCCGCATGTTCATGACGGGCTCCGGTGGCACCGGCATCGCCGAGCAGATCGGCGCCAAGTTCGTCCAGGAAGTCACTGCCGTCTCGCTCGCCGTCGAAAAGCTCCACCCCGAGGTGTATTCCGTCATCGAACTCGGCGGGCAGGATGCCAAGATCATCGTCTTCAAAGACGACGAAGAGACCGGCCGCAAGAAGAAGATCCCTTCGATGAACGACAAGTGCGCTGGAGGTACTGGTGCCGTCATCGACAAGATCAATGCCAAGCTAAAAATTCCCGCAGTCGAACTTACCAACCAGGGCTACCACGGGGTCAAGCTGCACAAAGTCGCGGGCAAGTGCGGGGTCTTCGCTGAAACCGACATCAACGGCCTGCAGAAAGTCGGCACACCTCCTGACGAGCTCATGGCCTCGCTCTTCGAAGCCATTGTCCTGCAGAACCTGAGCGTGCTCACCCGCGGACACACCTTGCGTCCACACGTCCTGCTTCTGGGCGGCCCGAACAGTTTCATCAAAGGCATGCGCGAGGCCTGGCAGGCCAACATCCCGCGCATGTGGCAGGAGCGCAAAGTCGCCATCCCCGACGGCGCAAAGCCCGAGGACCTCATCAAAGTTCCACAGAACGCCCAGTACTTCGCGGCGCTCGGCGCTATCGAGTTCGGCAAGAGCGAAGACGATTGCATCGGTTGCTATCGCGGCTACGATCAACTGATCCACTACATCGACTTCGGTCGTCAGGAAGAAAAGGCCAAATCCGGCGGTAAGGGGCTCGTCGAAGAACCCGCCGAGCTGGAAGTCTTTCGCGAAGCTTACCGCCGCAAAAAGTTCACACCCGCGGTGTTCCAGAAGGGAAGTACGGTCGCTGGCTTTATCGGCATCGACGGCGGTTCCACCTCCACCAAGGCCGTCCTGCTCGACGAAAACGGCGACATCCTTTGCAAGTCCTACCAGCTCTCGAACGGCAACCCGATTCAGGACACCATCGAGATGTTCGAGAGTCTGCGCGGTCAGGTCGAAAAGCAAAATGCGAAACTGGAGGTGTTAGGCGTTGCGACCACCGGTTACGCGAAAGACATTCTGAAAGACGTCCTCAATGCCGACGTCGCGCTGGTCGAAACCGTTGCCCACACCGAGTCCGCGCTGAAGTTCTACGAAGACCCGCACGTCATCGTCGACGTCGGTGGTCAGGACATCAAGATCATCATCCTGCACCACGGCCGCGTGAAGGACTTCAAGCTCAACACGCAGTGCTCCGCCGGTAACGGCTACTTCTTGCAATCCACCGCCGAAGGTTTTGGTTACGACGTGAACCAGTACGCCGACCTCGCCTTCAACGCACAAGCCATGCCGGTCTTTGGCTACGGCTGCGCGGTGTTCATGCAGTCCGACATCGTGAACTTCCAGCGCCAGGGATGGCGCGCCGAGGAAATTCTCGCCGGACTTGCCGCCGTCCTGCCCAAGAACGTCTTTCTTTACGTCGCCAGCATTCCCAACCTCGCCGCGCTCGGCTCGCGTTTCGTTCTGCAAGGGGGAACACAGAACAATCTCGCCGTCGTAAAGGCCGAGGTCGATTTCATTCGCAACAGTTTCCGCGCCACCGGCAAGACTCCGGAAATCATCGTGCACGAGCACTGCGGAGAATCTGGCGCCATCGGTGCCGCCCAGGAGTCACTCCGCCTCTGGCGTAACGGCCAGCAGACCACTTTCATTGGCCTCGATGCCGTCCGCAAGATCGAATACCGCACCACCCGCAACGAAGACACGCGCTGCCACTTCTGCAAGAACGACTGCCTGCGCACCTTCATCGATATCCGCACCGCGCCCAAGGACGAGAAGAGCTTCATTCCTATCCAGAAGGTCACCAAGGTCCCGCTGATGCACGGCGAGCAACGCCTCATCATTGCCACCTGCGAAAAGGGCACCGTCGAAGACATCAACGACATGAAGGGGATCAAAGCCGGAATCGACTCGATCCGCGCACAACATCCCAACTTCGTCGACGTCGCGTCCAAGGAAGTCTTCCGCCCGACCAATGCCAAGAGCATTGCCGACCCGCTACCCACCAAGGGTTGGGCAGGCTGGAAAAAGGGCGAAAAAGAACGCCGTGTGCTCATGGAGAGCCGAAAGAATCTCCGCATCGGCATCCCGCGTGTACTTAACATTTACACCTATGCGCCGCTGTTCAATGCGTACTTCGAGAGCCTCGGCGTGCAGCCGGAGAACATCATCTACTCCGACTACACCAGCTCCGAGCTGTATCGCGCCGGCGCCAGTCGCGGCGCTATCGATCCCTGCTTCCCGGCCAAGATCGGCATCTCGCACGTTTACAACCTGATCCAGGAAAAGCACAGGAAGAAACCGCTCAACGCGATCTTCTTCCCCATGTACGACGTGCTGCACTCGCCGCTGGTGAAGCTCATGGGCACAAACGCTTGTCCAACCGTCACCGCCACGCCGGAAACGGTCAAGGCCGCCTTCACCAAAGAGAACGACGTCTTCGCCGAGAACAACCTCAAGTACGTCGATCCGGTCCTGAACTTCGCCGATCGCAAACTTTTCGCGCACCAGATGCTGCAGGCGTTGAATCCAATCCTGGGATTGTCACAGGAAGAAAACGATCGTGCCGTCGAAGCTGGCTACCAGGCCCTGAAAGACTATGAGAGCGGTATCCGCCGCCGCGCGCGGCAGGTCCTCGACCAGCTCGAACGTGAAGATCGCATTGGAATCGTCATGCTCGGCCGTCCATACCATCACGATCCCGGCCTCAACCACGAGATCCTCGACGAGTTCCAGAAGCTCGGCTACCCGATCTTCTCCCAGAACACGCTGCCCGTCGACGAAGACCTACTCGAGCGGCTCTTCGGCGACGAAGTCCGCGCCGGCGTCATCTCCAGCCCACTCGACATCAATGACGCCTGGAAGAACTCCTACTCGTGCAGCACCAACCACAAGGTGTGGGCGGCGAAGTTTACTGCGCGCCACCCCAACCTGGTCGCCCTCGAAATCTCCAGCTTCAAGTGCGGCCACGACGCCCCCATTTACGGCGTTGTCGAAGGCATCATCGAGCAATCCGGCACGCCTTATTTCTGCTTCAAGGACCTGGATGAGAACAAGCCTTCCGGCTCCATCAAGATTCGCGTTGAAACCATCGACTACTTCCTGCGCCGCTATCGCGAAGAAGTGATCCGCAAGCGCAAGGCTGAGCAAGATATCGAGGCCCAACTGGCGGCTCTGGAAGCAGAACTCCGCAATCAGAAGCCCAACGTTCAACCCGCTGTCTACGCGCAAATCGTCGAACCCATAGAACAGGGCATAGGCGCCGATTAGAGCGCCCAAACCCGAGTACCACAATCTTCGGAAGGAACAAACGCATGGCCACTGCGCCAAAGTTTCGCATTGACGTCGATATTCACAATTTGCTGATGAATACTGCCCAGGCTCCCGCGAAGCCTGCGCTCGTCAAGGGCAAAAGACTGCCCAATCCCGTATTCCCCCGCTTTCCCGAGAAGCTCTTGGATCCCGGCCCCGCGGTGATGCCGCAAAAGCGCGACTGGACCTGGCCCCAGGCCTACCGCAGCATGCGGGGCTGGTTGTTCCCCTACATTCGTTCCCGCGTGCTTCCCGGCGACTTCCATCCCATCACTGCGTATCTGTTTGTCGAATACAAGTGCAATCTCGATTGCTGGTACTGCTGGTCCTACAACAACCAGGTGAAGGGAATGACCGAAGACGTCGCCCGCCGTTCCATCGATTTCCTCTACGACAACGGCTGCCGCGTGCTCGCCCTCATGGGCGGAGAACCCTTGCTGCGCCCCGACTTCGTCCACAAGGTCGTCTATTACGCCGCGAAGAAAGGCTTCTGGGTCTACATCGCGACGAACGGACGCCTCCTGCGCCCCGAAGTGGCTGACCGCCTGGGCGACGCCGGTGTCGCCATTTTCAATTTTGCGGTTGACGCCTGGGACGAGAAGCCCAGCCTGCCCAAGGCCGTCGTTCCCGTGCAGAAGTACATCGAGTACATCATGAAGAAGCAGTACGTCTACGGGTACATGGTCTTCTTCAACATCAACATCTGCCGGAACAACACCGAAGACGTCCGCAAGATCACCGAGTATGGGCGCGCCCATCGCATCGCGACCGATTACCACATCAACGAAACGCCAATGCTCGAGCAGGACGAGCATTTCAAGCATCTCAACGACAATCCAACCTACATCCGCCCGGAAGACTGGCCCAAGATCGACTCGCTGGTCGACTGGATCATCGAGAAGAACAAGGCCGGCTACCAGATGGTCAACTCGGTCCAGCGCCTCCAGGAGATTAAGGCTTTCATTCGCATGGCCAGCGGCGCTGATCTCAAGCGCCTTGGCTGGAATGGCGATGGCAGCGGATTGAGCGAGGACCTGTCTGATCGCTTGGCGCAAACGCCCGGCATCGTACAAGACGACAACGGCGAGTTACATTTCGCGGAATGGAACTGCCGTGCCGGCCAGAACAATGTCATCATCCGGACCGACGGCACGGTCGCCCCCTGCTTCCCCATGTACGGCGCCAGCTATGACTGGGGAAACATCGATAAGCACAAGTTCAGCGACGGCCAGCTCGAGTCTATGAAGAAAACGTGCCAACAGCACTGCTTCTCGACTCTGAATCACAACCTGGCGTATTGCTACAACGACTCGCGCGTGATCAAGTTCGTATGGAAGCAGTTGATCACAAATCGCATGAAAGGTGGGGCGAGGAGCTTCGAAGACTAGACCTGACCTAGGTGAAATGGCGAAGGCGCGAGCTGAGGCTCGCGCCTTTTGCATAGCGAGGGGAAATTTCTGGGGCCCGCGTAGCAACGTCCTTGAGGGGGGAAGGAGCGACTCGGGCCCCAGCGGAGCTGCTTGTGCAGCGCGGACATATTAGGTGGACTTTAGTCCGATCAAACAACCTGAGGATTCTCGTTCCGAAAAACGAACAAGCCAACCCGAAACTAAGTTGGCAGGCAGTGCCGATATTTCGGCAACGGGGAACTCCGTAATATGACAAGAAGGCCCTTGTTCCGAAAGACGAACAAGACTTCGGATGAGGGTGCGCCGACGTCTCCAGCAGGGTTGGCCTATACCGCGCGCGACAGAGTTCCTTTTTCCGATGTCCGCATTCTCCCGAGCTGCGCGGCAGCGCTTGTAAGTTGCTGGTACCTATCGATAACTCCACCAGAGCGCAGACCCGCCTCCGGAAACGCGTAGCGCACGCCTAGCTTGCAGATTGCCATTATCGAGTAAATCCGCAATCGTAAAGCATCCCCAAGCAGTCGCCGCCCCGCTTCTGCGATCGGTTCGTCGGGACTCCGTTGCGCTGCCTGTCCTAACTGTAACAAGATACTGGCGTTATGCGAGACTCCGCCCAGATAGTCAACGGCTGCCCGCAACCGCTCACGCTGAATGGCCCGAAACTCGCGGGCGGGCAAGGCGGCGCGCAGAAAATCTTCTTCGGAAGGCTCCGTCAGATTACGGAATGCATCCAGGTCGACGGGTCGAATTTGCTGGGTAAGCTCCTCTATTGCTAAGGATCCGCGCGCCGCGCCGAACCCTCGCAACACAAAGAAAATCAGTGCGAGAACCGCCGCTGCGATGACGATTGCCGTGATGATCATTGCTCTAACAGCCTCTGCAAGGCTGCATTCCAGCCTTCCAGTTCCGCGCTCACCGAAGCGTCCATCGGCCTCACCGCCCGCTGGGGCATCAAGAGTGCGGTGAACCAGATCAGAGCGCTGCAGGTATAAGATGCGTCCTCGATACGGGCAAAGAGAAGGGGCTCAAAATACATGCCGTAGTGAGCACGAAGCGCGGCCATAACTAGCAGTGTGCTCGAGTACAACCCTAAGCCCACAGCGATCGGAAGAGCGTAAGTGGACCACGTGAGATGCAGGTACTTGACCAGCAACAATAGCACCACCAGTAAACCGACCTGCATGATATCGACCGCGCGATCAATCACGATCAGAGCGATACTCATGCGATCGAGGTTCGTTCCCGTGCTGGAGGCTACAAGCACGACCGCCACTACCATGAGCAGCGCCGTAAACCATCGAAAGAGTCGCCCACCCAGGTTCTGCAGCACGGGGTAGCTACGAAACACATGCTGGAAGATCTCGTGAATCACTGCAAAACGCAGACCCGCGCTAATGTATTTTTCCGCTAGCCAAGCCACCATATATTGGTCGCGTGTAACCGAAGTCATTTCGTCCATGGTGAAAAGGACCGTGACTTGTAATACTTGGAAGCACGTGTACACGAAAAAAGTGGGCAACTCGCGAACCATTTTCCGGCGCACCAGGATAACTGCAATTGGAATCTGCAGGACATGCGATGCAAACAAGAAGAAATAGTAAAAGAAGCGCGAGGCGGTCATGCGGTTCAGGGCAAACTATACTTCGTCTCGTGCCTTGTCTCAACTGAAACGTTTTCTTCGATCTAAAAGGCAATCCTCAAGGTTTGCATGTCTTTCCCGTAGGGCACATGCCGGTCCCGCCGTCCGCGTGCAGCCGAACCGGTTCTCCCAGGGAACTCAACAACACGATCGTCACCGCCAGGCACCATAGAATTCTTTTCACGATGCAGCTCCTTTGCGAAGGATTCGCACCGTGATAACGTGCAGCTTACCGGGCGGCGTGCCGCACGAAATTCAAATTCGTTTCGGTTTCGGAAAACGTAACAGCATGACCTTGAAGTCAGTTCGCGAGGATCTCCAGACCCGAACACTTTCCGCGATTGCCGGATTGCTGGGCAAACTGGCTTACTTTGCCAGCCTGCGACGGCCGGACGGCAGTTATTCCCACTGGGGCTTGTCGAGGGTTCACGGCGAGGAACCTGCTCAGAGGGCTCTTGAGGAAGCCCATAAGACAGTGCTTGCCAACGTCCTTCGCGCCTCGCTGAGTCATTTGAAGGAGGATGTTCACGAATCCTGCCGGAGCCGGAACATCCCTCAAGAGAAGTTTCTGGAAGACTTGCACGATCAGGAGGCCGATCTGCTACCCCCCAAATCCGGGCCCGGCTCCCGCCGCCACCTTAGTTCAGTGCTTCATGCGCTTTCGGCTCTGCTAAGGAACCCACGGTAGTCCACTCTCCAAGGCGCATTGCTACACCCACGACTTGCCCGATCACTTCCGCTTCCTGCGGATGCTTCAGGACCCGGATCGGTACAGGTGACAGCGGGTGCGACTGCAAGACCAGGTCTTGCTGCTGCACCGAACACCAGCAGCAGATATAGCCGTCGCGCGTCTCCACAAAATAGATCGGCCGTTCGTATTCCGACCGCCAGGCGCCCTCGGCCACGCGAGTCTTGGTTTCATCGATCTGCACAAACGTCCCCGGTGGCAAGATGGGATACATGGTGAAGTCCTCGCTGCCCACGTACCCGTAGGTGTAATTTCGATCGGCAAACTGTTCCAGATACTGGAGCGGCACCACTCCCCATTGCTCGATTACTCGGCCCATATTCATGGTGGAGCGGGGATCAAAGCTAGGATCCAGCTTTACTGGAATCCTCGTCAGCGTTCCGCTGCGGAGAGTCTCCAGGGTGTGCGACTTAGGCGGGAGGACAAGGTTGAGATCTTCCGCGGCGGCATTGAAGTCGACTCCGTACAGTGCCAGGATCTCTAACGCATCCCTGCGGTAAATCACCGCCAGTGAGTACAGCCGGTAGATACTGGGAACTACTCCCTTGGTTTCGATGTCGGACAAGCGACTGGGTGGGATCGCGAACTCGTCGCTCTTGTGCTTCGCTGCAATGGCGATGCTGGCGTTCTCCACATCGCGCATTGTCAAGCCTAACTGTTCCCGCAAAAGTCGCAGAGTCTGCCCTGCGGAAACCATCGAATCCTCCCTTGCTTAACCGATCGAGCTGCTTCGCCAAACGCCGGCCCTATGCTGGGGATTACGGTTTTGTAACAACGAAACTTACTCCCTCATCGCCCTAAATACAAGATCATGGACCCGTTTGTAGCATTTCTGCGAAGTAGAAACTCCACGATTTCAGTGGCTTGCCTGAGGTTCGCAGTGCCCCTCCCGAATCGATACGATAATTCGTTGGGCCGCGCGTAACTGTTCTCGACGTACCGGACCGATTGCTCCACACTTCCGCTGCCTTCGGGCCGAACCGCTTGTGTTACGGAAACAGAACGCATCCCAGCGTTTACGCGAGGTCATGCCCAGGCCGTTCTGAGATGCGAAACCCTTCGAGATCAGGTACGCTGCCAGCAGCAGTGCCTGTCCCGACCCGCTGTTTCTTCCCCGGAAATGGCGCATCCAATGCGGGGCTGGGTTAGCTATCGCTAACAAAGCTTCTGTCTTTAGACCACGGGAGTGGTTGCATGACGCAGGAAGAAATTCGGCTGGACCAATCCGGACGCCGCAAGAAGCACTGGAAGCGCTGGGGCCCCTATCTGAGTGAGCGCGCCTGGGGCACCGTCCGTGAAGACTACAGCCTCTACGGCACCGCCTGGGAATATCTGCCCCACGACCACGCCCGCTCCTGCGCCTACCGCTGGAACGAAGACGGCCTCGCCGGCATCAGCGACCGCCGCCAGTACCTCTGCTTCGCCCTCTCGTTATGGAACGAGAAAGACCCCATCCTCAAGGAACGCGTCTTTGGGCTCACCGGCAACGAAGGCAATCATGGAGAAGACGTAAAAGAGTATTACTTCTACCTCGACAGCACGCCAACCCATTCCTACATGAAGTATCTGTACAAGTATCCACAGGCCGAATTCCCCTACGCCCAGCTCGTTGCAGAAAATCGTCGTCGCAACAAGAGTCAGCCCGAGTTTGAGCTGATGGATACCGGCATCTTTAAGGAAGACCGTTATTTCGATGTCTTCGTCGAATACGCCAAGGCCGGTGTGGACGACGTCCTGATCAAGATTTCCGTCACGAACCGAGGCCCCGAAGCTGCCACTCTCCGCCTGCTTCCGACCGTCTGGTTCCGCAACACCTGGTCATGGGGAAGTGCCGACCGTCGCCCCGAGCTGCGCCAATCGCGCTCGAATCCCAACCCGGTGATTGAGCTCGAGCACCCCCAAGTTGGCATGCGCTGGCTGTATTGCGACGATTCGCCCGAGCTTCTGTTCACCGAAAACGAAACCAATGCACAACGGCTCTGGGGACTTCCCAATCGCACTCCCCACGTCAAGGACAGCATCAACGATTACATCGTCCACGACATGAAGAGCGCCGTGAATCCCGAGAAGAAGGGAACCAAGGCCGCGTCGCACTACCACTTGACGCTCGCATCGGGCGAAACGGCTGTCGTCCGCTTGCGTCTGTCCGACACCAGCTTCCAGAAAAACGACGCCTTCCGCGATTTCGAAGCCATCGTCGCTGGGCGCCTGCAGGAAGCCGACGAGTTTTACGCGACCGTCATCCCGCAAGAGCTCTCCGAAGACGCGCAGAACGTCATGCGCCAGGGCTTTGCTGGGCTGCTCTGGTCCAAGCAGTTCTACCACTACGTCGTGAGGAACTGGCTCGCCGGTGATCCCGGCCAGCCGACTCCGCCGCCTGGGCGCGAGAATGGCCGCAACCACGAGTGGGGACACCTCTACAACGCCGATGTCATCTCCATGCCCGACAAGTGGGAGTACCCGTGGTACGCCGCATGGGACCTGGCCTTCCACTGTGTTCCGCTCGCGCTCGTCGACTCAGACTTCGCCAAGGAGCAGCTGATCCTGTTGCTGCGCGAGTGGTACATGCACCCCAACGGTCAGCTCCCGGCCTACGAGTGGGCTTTCGGCGACGTCAATCCGCCCGTCCACGCCTGGGCCGCCTGGCGCGTCTACAAAATCGACAAGAAGCGCAAGGGCAAAGGCGACCGTGCATTCCTGCAGCGCGTCTTCCACAAGCTCATGCTGAATTTCACCTGGTGGGTGAACCGCAAAGACGCCGAGGGCATGAACATCTTTCAAGGCGGGTTCCTCGGCCTCGATAACATCGGCGTCTTCGACCGCAGCGCGCCGCTGCCTACCGGCGGCTACATCGAGCAGTCCGACGGCACCAGTTGGATGGCCATGTACACGCTCAACTTGCTAGCCATTGCACTCGAATTGGCGAAAGGCGAGCCTTGCTACGAAGACGTCGCCAGCAAGTTCTGGGAGCACTTCATTTACATCGCCAACGCCATGAGCCATCGCGGCCACAACGACATGGGCCTGTGGCACGAGGAGGATGGTTTCTTCTACGACGTGCTCCGTCTGCCCGACGGCCAGCACTTGCCCATGAAAGTCCGCTCCATGGTGGGGCTCATCCCGTTGTTCGCGGTTGAGACCCTCGAGCCCGAACTCCTGGAGAGGCTCCCCGACTTCAAGCGCCGCCTGGAGTGGTTCGTCGAAAACCGCCCCGACCTCACCGCCAACATTGCCTGCATGGTGACGCCTGGCCGCGGCCTGCGCCGCTTGCTCTCCATCGCCAATGAAGACCAGCTGCGCAGCATCTTGAAATACATGCTCGACGAGTCGGAGTTCCTGTCGCCCTACGGCATTCGTGCTCTTTCCCGCGTTCACCGCGAACGCCCTTACGTGCTGCACGTGAATGGCATGGAGCACCGCGTCGATTACGAGCCCGGCGAATCGGCAACCGGACTCTTTGGAGGCAACTCCAATTGGCGCGGCCCTATTTGGTTTCCGGTGAACTTCCTGCTCATCGAGTCGCTGCAAAAATTCCATCACTACCTGGGCGACAACTTCCAGGTGGAGTTTCCCACTGGGTCTGGGCAGATGATGAATCTCTGGCAAGTGTCGACCGAGCTCTCGCGCCGCCTCAACGACGTTTTCCTCCGCGACGGCGCCGGCCGCCGTCCTGTGTTTGGCAACATCGAAAAATTCCAGACCGATCCCCACTGGCGCGACCTGGTTCTGTTCCACGAATACTTCCACGGAGACGACGGCCGAGGTGTCGGCGCCAGCCATCAAACCGGCTGGACTGGACTGGTCACCAAACTCATGCAGCAGAGCGGACGATCATGCGAGCCCGGAGCTCCCGACACCAAGGAACTCGCCGCCGCCGACTGAAGGAGTCTCGGTCGGCACTCTTGTCCGATCCATTGGCGCACACCCACTTAGCCTGCAGCTTCTATTGAATTGTCATCCTGAGCCAAGCGAAGGACCTGCTTTTAGAAAGCTTGGGCATTCGGTTCAGCGAGCAGGCCCGGAAGGGTCAGGCTTGAGCCGGGCCGCAAGCACAAGAAAGAAATCAGCGGCGTTTAACCGCTAAGATTGCCCGGTCGTTTCCTCCGCAACCATCCAGCTCTAGGACTTGCCTTTGATCGGTCGCGCTCACCCGCCGCATCCTGTAACCTTTCCGACAGCGTGACTCTCATACCATGAACAGGCACACCTCATTGATCCGCGTCGATCAACCCACGTGCGTCGACCTCGACCGTGCCCAATACCTCGAATGGCTGGAGACCAATGGCCTCGGAGGTTTTGGTTCCTCCACCATCACCGGCCTGAACACGCGCCGCTACCACGGCCTGCTCGTCGTTGCTACGAAGCCCCCGGTCGGCCGCATGGTGCTGTTGTCGAAGTTCGAAGAAACCGTCGTCATCCATGGCCAGCCTTTCGATCTTTCCGCCAATCGCTATCCCGGCGCTCTCCATCCCCAGGGATTTCGCCATCTCGCTGAGTTCCGCCTCGACCCATTTCCCGTTTTCGCCTATGAAGCGAACGGACTCATCCTTGAAAAATCCGTCTTCATGATCCAGGCTGAGAACAGCGTGGTCGTGCAGTATCAACTCACGCAAACGCCCAAGACGGCCGGCAAGATCGAGCTGTTCATCCGCCCGCTGATCGCTTTCCGCGATTACCACAACCTCACCCACGAGAACAGTGCCCTGAGCCGAACCGTCGAAAGCAAGCCCGGACTGGCCGCGGTTGCACCCTACGCTGGACTGCCGGTTCTCTACCTCGCGCATAACGCACAGGAACTGCAAACCTCCGGCAACTGGTACCGCACCTTCGAATACGAGGCTGAACGCGAGCGCGGCCTCGACCATCAGGAAGACCTGTTCAATCCGCTTGTCTTACGTTTCGATCTCAGCTCTTCCAACACGGCCTCGGTCATCGCCTCTACCGAGCCCCACGACGTAGGCGACGTCGACAAGTATCTTGCAGCAGAGATCTTGCGCCGCCAGGTGCTAATCGACCATTCCCCCGTCGCGGATGACTTTGCCCGTACCCTCTCCGTCGCGGCTGATCAGTATCTTGTCGTTCGCGGCGACCTGAAGACAGTGATCGCCGGATACCACTGGTTCAGCGACTGGGGCCGCGACACCATGATCTCGCTCCCCGGCCTCACGCTTGTTACGGGAAAATTCGACATCGCCCGCAGCCTTCTCCGCGAGTTCGCTCACAACGTGAGCCAGGGCATGGTGCCCAACCGCTTTCCCGATGTTGGCGAGCAGCCCGAATACAACACGGTCGATGCCACGCTCTGGTTCTTCGAAGCGGCGCGCGCCTACCTCGCCTACACCGGCGACCTCGACTTCATCCGTAGCGAACTTTATTCCGTCTTCCGCAACATCATTTCCTGGCATGTGCGAGGCACGCGCTATGGCATCAAAGTCGACGCCAGCGGACTGCTGAACTCTGGAGCAGACGGCGTGCAGCTCACCTGGATGGACGCCAAGGTTGGCGATTGGGTGGTCACTCCGCGCCGCGGCAAGGCGGTCGAGATTCAGGCGCTCTGGTACAACGCGTTGCGCATTATGGAAAGTCTGGCGCATTCCCTCGAGGATGCCGCCGCACAGAATCTCTATGGCACCATGGCTACGCTCGCCCAGTGGAGCTTCAACCGCCTCTTCTGGAACGAAAATGCCGAGTGCCTCTACGACGTGGCGAACGGCGGCCCGCCTGACGCCTCCATCCGCCCCAACCAGATCTTCGCCGTGAGCCTGCCCTACACCATGCTCTCGCCCGAGAAAGCCAACAGCGTTGTCGCGAAGGTGCAGGAAGTTCTCCTCACGCCCTACGGCCTGCGCACTCTCGCGCCGGGAGACCCCCAATACAAAGGACGCTACACCGGAGACCAGACCAGCCGTGATGGCGCCTACCATCAGGGCACAGTCTGGGCCTGGCTGCTCGGGCCATTTCTTACCGCTTACATCAAAGTGAACGGCAACAGCGCCGCCGCCCGCGATCAGGCCGCAGAGTGGCTCAAGCACATCGAGCGGCATCTTTCCGACGCTGGCCTCGGTCACGTTTCAGAAATTTTCGAAGGAGAAGCGCCCCACCGTCCGGTCGGATGCATCGCCCAGGCTTGGAGCGTCGCTGAAATCCTGCGCACTTATGTAGAGGATGTGAAAGGGATACGGCCGGGATCGTCTCGGGCAGGGACAGGCACCCTCATCAGCCTGCCCTGAGCGAGGTCAAAGGGTCCGGACGGGCCGAGCCGGCAGCGCTTCTCTAGTTTGGGCCGCTAGAATCATGCGCTCACTGTCTGATACTCCTCGTACGACCCCTTGAAATCCGTGATCTTGTGATCGCTCTCAAAATGCCAGATCCGCGTCGCCACTTCGTCGATCAAGTCGTGATCGTGCGTCACCAATAACAACGTCCCCTGATACCGCTGCAACGCAATGTTCAGCGCGTTGATCGACTCCAGATCCAGATGGTTCGTCGGCTCATCCAGCACCAGCACGTTCGGCTTCTGCAGCATCAGCTTGCAGAAAACAATCCGCGCCGCTTCGCCGCCCGAGAGCACGTCGGTCTTCTTGTTGCCGTCGTCTTTCGCGAACAGCATTTGACCAAGGAGGCCGCGGATTTCCTCGCTCGAAGCCGACGGGTCCCATTGATGCAGCCACTCGAACACCGTCATGCCGTGCTGGATCAATTCTTTGTGGTCCTGCGCAAAATATCCGACCGCCGCTTCATGGCCCCACACGACTTTGCCACTATCGACGAACCGGCCGTTATATCCGCTGGTCTTGCGCAATTCCGCTTCCGGCACCGTCGGCGAATTCGCCAGCAGCGCATTCACCAGGGTGGTTTTTCCCGCGCCGTTGCGTCCCATTAACGCGACCCTCTCGGCGCGCAGCAAGCTGGCGGTAAATTCCTTGAGGACGTGATTCTCTTCGTAAGCCTTTGACAGCCCCGCGACTTCCAGGATATGTTTCCCCGAAGGCCGCTTCTGCTCAAACTTGATAAACGGACGCTGAATGTTCGACCGCGCCAGTTCCGTTACCTGCAGCCTCTCCACTTCCTTGCGCCGCGATTGCACCTGGCTCGAGCGAGTGCCCGCCGCAAACCGCGCAATGAACTCGTTCAACTGCGCGATCTTCTTCTCGCGCTGCGCATTTTGTGCTTCAATCTGCGAGCGCACCTGCGTTTTCGCGACGACCATGTCGTCGTATCCGCCGGTATAAGTAATGATCGTCTCGTAATCAATGTCGGCGATGTGCGTGCACACGCTGTTCAGGAAATGCCGGTCGTGCGAAATCACGATCAGCACACCGTCGTACGCATTCAAAAACTCCTGCAACCAGTGGATCGAATCCAGGTCGAGGTTGTTGGTCGGCTCATCCAGCAGCAGCGCCTGTGGATGCCCGAACAGAGCCTGCGCCAGCAGCACGCGCACTTTCTGCCCCCCCTGCAACTCGCTCATCTTGCGCTCGTGCTCGTGGTCGGGAATGTCGAGCCCCTGCAGCAGAATCGCCGCATCGCTCTCGGCCGTGTACCCGTCCTCCTCGCCGACGATGCCTTCCAGTTCGCCCAGGCGCATGCCGTCCTCATCCGACATCTCGGCCTGCCCGTAGATCCGGTCGCGCTCCTCGAGCGCCGCCCACAGCCGCTTGTTCCCCATGATCACCGTATCGATCACGCGGTAATTGTCGAAAGCGAACTGGTCCTGGCTCAACACGCCCAACTTTCGCGGACGCACCACCGTCCCCTTCTGCGGATCCATTTCGCCCGTCAGGATCTTCATGAACGTGGATTTCCCCGCGCCGTTCGGCCCGGTCAACCCATACCGTTTCCCCGGCGAGAACGCCGTGGATACCTCGTCGAACAGAACTTTAGCGCCGTAGCGCATGGACACGTTACTGACTGAAAGCATGTTGTCTCAGAAACTGCGGAAAGATTGCCTCAAAGGAGGAAACGCAGTATTCCATTTAGAATAACACGCGCAGATCGTCAAGAATCCATCCGTAAAACCTGTCATCCCGGGCGAAGTCGAGGGTCGTTGCGTTTCACCGTCGGGACAGCGGAGTGGTTAGTAGAGAACCAGTCTGTGTTGTATCGTACCGAACAGTGAAAAATATTGCCTGCGATTGCGATGGCAGTCTTCGTAGTGCTCTGTGTGCTGGTGGTGACAAGGCCTCAGGACTGGTTCCATGGGTTCACGACGAAATCGGCTAGCCAATTCGTACTGATGATGGTTCTCTTCATTCTTCTGATGTGGAGACGTAAGAGCAAATGACCCTTGCCAATAACCCCGACCTGCAATCCATCGCCCGCCAGGTCATGCTCGATTACGGCTTTAACCCCGACTTTCCTCCGCCCGTGCAGCAACAACTCGCGCAACTCAAATCGACGCCTCCTGCCGACGGCCTTCGCGACCTCCGCAACCTGCTCTGGTCCTCCATCGACAATGACACCTCCAAAGATCTTGACCAGATCGAAGTCGCCGAACCATTACCGAGCGGCGACGTGAAAATCATGGTCGGCATCGCCGACGTCGACACCGACGTCCCGCGTGACAGTGCCATCGACCAGCACGCCTGCTCCCAGGCCACCACGGTCTACACCGGAGTCCGCAACTTCTCCATGTTGCCGGAAAAACTCTCCACCGGCCTGACCTCGCTGCTGGAAAATCAGGACAACGCCTCCATCATCATCGAGTTCGTGGTCTCCGCCGACGGCCACGTCAAGTCCACCGATCTCTACCGCGCGCTCGTCCGCAACCGTGCTCAGCTCACCTACGCCGGAGTCGGCGGATGGTTGGAAAACACCGCCCCCGCGCCTTCCAAGGTCGCAGCGTCCACCGATCTGCAGGCCCAGCTCAAGCTGCAGAACACCGTCGCGCAGGCGCTGCGCCAGCAGCGCTACCGGCACGGCGCGCTCAACATCGAGACCATCGAAGTCCGACCCATCCTCATCAACGACCGCGTCGCCGACGTCGTCAAGCAGGAGAAGAACCTTGGCACCGAGCTGATCGAAGACTTCATGATCGCCGCCAATGAAGTCGTCGCCCGCGCGCTGCTGAATGTGTCTTCGATTCGCCGCGTAGTCAAAACTCCCGAGCGCTGGGACCGCATCGTGCAACTCGCTGCCCCACAAGGCGGGCATCTCCCCGCCAATCCCGACTCGAAAGCGCTCAACGATTTCCTCATGCAGCGCAAGGCCGCCGACCCGACGCACTTCGCCGATCTCTCGCTCGCCGTCATCAAGCTCATGGGCCCGGGTGAATACATCCTCGAACGCCCCGGCGATCCCGAGACCGGCCACTTCGGCCTCGCCGTGCAGGACTATACCCACTCCACTGCCCCCAACCGCCGCTTCGCCGACCTGGTCACGCAGCGCCTGATCAAGTCGTTCCTGGGGAAGGGAAGCAACCCCTACACCGACAGTGAACTCGACTCCATCGCCAAAACCTGCACCGAGCGCGAAGACGCCGCCCGCAAGGTCGAGCGCGAAATGTCGAAGCGAATCTCCGCAGCCGCCCTCGCCGACCGCATCGGTCAGGTCTTCGACGCCATCATTACCGGCGCCAGCTCCAAAGGAACCTTCGTCCGCGTGCTCAAGCCGCACGTGGAAGGCATGCTCGTGCAAGGCCAGCAGGGACTCGACGTAGGCGACAGCCTGCGCGTGAAACTCGTCCGCACCGACATCCAAAAGGGCTATATTGATTTCGCAAAAGCCGCGTAGCGCCGGCGTCCCCGCCGGCTGTCAGGAGGGCGTCCCGCCCTCCCCTGGGAAGGACCTATGAGATTTCAATCATCGCTTACAACCCTGGTGCTCGGTATCGCGCTCTCGCCCTTTATTGCGGCTCCTCAGAACCATGCGCAACCCTCGAGTCCGCGCACTCAGCAACTCCTCGAACTCGAGAAGAATCTCGCCGACGCCCAGAAGCGCCACGATCGCGCCTTCGTCAACACCACCCTCACCGATGACTTCGTCTCCATCGACACCGACGGCGAGCCCCATCCCAAAGCCGACATCCTCTCTGCCGTCGCATCCGATAACCGCCTCGAATACCGCATCTACAACGCTGAGGTAGTGCCTGTGAACGACAGCGCCGCCGTCGTCACTTACGATGTCATCGTCCGCATGGTGCACTACGACGAAGATACGCCACGCTACCAGCGTGTCAGTTCCGTGTGGGTGAAACAGGGAAGCGACTGGAAGCTGAAGTTCCAGCAGGCCACGGCCGCCGAACAACATCACTAGATCGAAATAGACAAGTTCTCGTGGAAGGGGAAATGATCGGTGCCCAGGTTCGCGTCCGTTCTGTGGACGCTAACCTGGGATTTTGAGGACGTCGGGGCCTTCAGCGCCCCCGACTTGAACCATCCTACCGTGCCGGCCATCCGCCGGGCGACCGCCGCAGCCAGCGCCTTCGTGCCCTCGCTTTCCGTTTCTCGGCCGCTACGTCTGCCCCAGTCGAAGGCGCCGTGGGTGGTGCTTGTTTCGCCTGCTCCATCACGGGCGCAGTCGCCACCGAAAACGTCGCTGCGCTCTTTCCTGCAACGACTTCTGGACCTCAGCAGGCGCCGGCTGCGTGGTCATCGGCGAGCTTTTCTCCGCTCGCTGGATCTCCACGCTGCCCCGCAACACCGCACCCTCATCGATCCGGATGCGCTGTGTCATGATCTGCCCCTGGGTGACCGGGAATGTTGATGGTGCCCTCTACACTCCCGTCCACAAACAGGGCTTCACTCCCGCTCACCTCGCCTACGTCTGTCGGTGTAATGCGGCCTCAAAATCGCAAGCACTTCTATTAGGTTTTGCGCGCATTTGGGTTTTAGCAATTGGCATGGCGGCGCCGGCGAGAATCTTGAGACCTGTGGATGTTCGGCCCTCGCTTTAAGCTCGCGAGGCCAAGTGCCAAACGCAAAGTGCTCTTTACTGAATGCTCACTGCTGAATGCTGTGTCTTACCTACACGACCACCGCTTCTTTGTACTCCCCAAACACCCGCCGCAGGGCATCCGATATCTCGCCTACGGTCGCCGATGCTTCCACCGCCGCCAGGATTCGCGGCATCAAATTCGCGCCCGACCGCGCCCCCTCTTCCACTCCGCGCAGTCCCGCCTGCCACACCACCGCATCGCGCCGCGCCCGCAGGGCCCGTACGTGCTCTACCTGTTTCGTCTCCAGGGCCTGGTCAATCCGCTGAATCGGAATCGCCCTCTCTTCCTCCAGTTCAAACCTGTTTACGCCGACGACGATCGCCTCTCCGCGATCCACCGCCTGCTGGTACTCATACGCCGCGTTCTGGATTTCCTGCTGCACGTAGCCGCGCTCAATCGCCTTCAACATCCCGCCCATCACTTCGATCTTGCCCAGGTACTCGGCCGCGCGCTTCTCGATCTCATTCGTGAGAGTCTCTATGTAATACGACCCCGCCAGCGGATCAATCGTCCGCGGCGCTCCAGACTCATATCCGATGATCTGCTGCGTACGCAGCGCAATCCGCGCCGACTGCTCCGTCGGCAGCGCCAACGCCTCATCAAATGAATTCGTATGCAGCGACTGCGTGCCGCCCAGCACCGCCGACAATGCCTGCAGGGCCGTGCGCACAATGTTGTTCTCCGGCTGCTGCGCCGTCAGCGTCGATCCCGCCGTCTGTGTGTGAAAGCGCAGCATCCACGATTTCGGGTTCCTCGCCCCGAAGTGCTCACGTATGATGCGCGCCCACATCCGCCGCGCCGCCCGGAACTTCGCGACTTCCTCCAGAAAATTGCTGTGCGCGTTGAAGAAGAACGACAGGCGAGGAGCGAACTTGTCCACATCGAGCCCTGCGTCGATCGCCGCCTGCACATAGGCCATCCCGTCGCCCAGCGTAAACGCCACTTCCTGCACTGCCGTCGATCCGGCCTCGCGCATGTGGTAGCCCGAAATCGAAATCGTGTTCCAGTCAGGAACGTTCTCGTTCGTCCAGGCAAATAAATCGGTAATGATCCGCATCGCCTGCTTGGGCGGATAGATATAGGTTCCGCGCGCGATGTACTCCTTCAGTACATCGTTCTGCACCGTGCCCGAAAGCTTGCGGATCTCCGCGCCCTGCCGCCGTGCGACCGCTACATACAGCGCCAGCAGGATAGACGCCGTTGCATTGATGGTCATCGATGTAGATATCTTGGTGAGATCAATCCCCGAGAACAGCCGTTCCATGTCCTCAATCGAATCGATGGCAACGCCCACTTTCCCCACTTCGCCCATCGAAAGAGGATTGTCGGAGTCGAGGCCAATCTGGGTGGGAAGATCAAACGCGACCGAGAGCCCGGTCGTGCCATTCGCCAGCAGATACTTGTAGCGCTTGTTGGACTCTTCCGCGTCGCCCATGCCCGCATACTGCCGCATGGTCCATAGCCGCCCGCGGTACATGGTTGCCTGTACGCCGCGGGTAAACGGATACTCCCCCGGATACCCGACCTCGCCTTCCTGGTCCCACCCCTTCAGATCGACAGGGGTATACAGTTGTTTGACCGGGATATGCGACGAAGTTTCGGGGTTCTTCGCGGGGCCCCCAGATTGGACTCGGTCTTTCAACTTCTCAGCCATTGAGATTTAACGCGGCCTTCTTCGCGATTCCTTTGCGCCCTTTGCGGTTTAAGAGCTCTTAGGCAGCCTTTTGGCTACCAGCCACAAGCCGCCAGCTACATGCCACAAACTACCCCTGCCTCTTCCGCCGTACCCGCCAGAACGAACTCAACCCGAAATACCCAAACGTGAGACAGAAGCCGAGCGCAATCACGGCCCGCCCTGGCCCAGTCCGCCCTGCCTGATACCTTGCGTACTCGCGACTCAGGGCGATTCCCCCGATTCCCGCCATCGCCAGGAAAACAAAGCCGGTAACTTCCAACCAGAGCTGGTGCAAAACGCGTCCAAAGGAGCGTAACGTCACCTGGGCGGCCTGCAGCACCGCAGCCAAGGCCCGGCTCTGCCCGGCCTGGCGCCCTGCCACTTGGGCTAGCACTTGCAACTTTCGGGTTAAACTCAGGCCAGCCACCGGTCGATTTTATCAATGTTCGGCGTTACAATAGCGGCGGCGCGAGGAGTAGCGTCACATGCCCCTGTGATGCTCCCGCTGGGAGGGGATTCCGTGGATCAGCAACTGAAACAGTTGATGAAAGAACTGGGCGAAGCGATCAACGAGTCCCTGGCCGATTCCGATTCCATCGCCGACGTCGTCTCCCGCATCAAGGAAGGTGGGTACGACATTTTCCTGGTCCTTGAGGCCACTATCGGCGTCAGCAAACCCGGTGAAAAGGCTCCCGACAAGACTTCGCTCGTTACTACCCTGACCACCAACCCCAGCTTCAAAGTCAACGACTCCGACGTGAAGTTCCTCAAAGCCTTGCGCATCAAAATCGACGAAGACGTAGCGTAGCTGGCGGCCGCAGCTTGCGGCTGGCAGCAAAACCTGAGAAGGTTTTCTCCCCTCCCAGTCGTATTTTCTGTCCTCTGGTTTCTTCTTTGCGTCGTTTGCGGTTAAGAGCTTCTCCCTGAGTCCCCTACCGATGATCTCTCCATCTCCGGCGCTAGTGGCCTTTTTCGAGGAGGACTCCACCCATTGCTTCGTTGTGGCTGCCGACCGCTAGCCGCTAGCTGCAAGCAGCTGGCTGCCAGCCGCCAGCTACCAACCAACCACTGCCCCTGTGCTACCATCTACCGTTCCGCAGCGTAAGCGCCGCGGGTTCCTCACTCCTCGCGGCATCACCAGGCCCGCAAGTCACTCGATACCGGGAATTTCTGATGAAAGACACGCTGGGAGTCCTGCTCGCTGGAGGCGCTGGGGAACGCCTGTACCCTCTCACCCGCGACCGCGCGAAGCCCGCCGTCACCTTCGGCGGCATCTACCGCATTGTCGACATCACGCTTTCCAATTGCATCAACTCTGACCTGCGCCGGGTCTACATCCTCACCCAGTACAAGGCCCTCTCGCTCAACCGCCATATCCGCGAAGGCTGGAATATCGTGGCCCGCGAGATGGGTGAGTTTGTCGAAGTGCTGCCGCCCATGAAGCGAGTGAGCGAACAGTGGTACCAGGGCACCGCCGACGCCGTCTACCAGAACATCTACTCCATCGGCTCTGAGCAACCCAAGCACGTGCTCATCCTCTCCGGCGATCACATCTATAAGATGGACTATGGCAAGATGCTCGAGCAGCACAACCACTCCGCTGCCGACGTCACCCTCGCCACCATCCAGATCGGGCCCGACGAGGTGGCGCGCTTCGGTGTCGTCGACGTTGACCGTGACCACCGCGTCAACGGCTTCCAGGAGAAACCCAAGCAGACCGACCTGCGCTCGCCCTGGAACCCGGAGAAGGTCTCGGCCTCGATGGGCATTTATCTTTTCAACACCGACGTCCTCATTCCCGTCCTGCTCAAAGACGCTGAGGACCCCAAGTCGAGCCATGACTTCGGCAAAGACATCCTCCCCAAGATGGTCGACGAGTACCGTGTCTACGCCTACGATTTCGTGGACGAGAACAAGAAAGAAGCCTTGTACTGGCGCGATGTGGGTACGCTCGAGGCCTACTACGAGGCGAACATGGACATCGTCGCGGTGTCGCCCGTCTTCAATCTCTACGACGCCGATTGGCCCATCCGCACCCACCAGCGCCAGTATCCGCCGGCGAAATTCGTGTTCGCCGAAGCGGGACGCACGGGTATGGCCGTCGACTCCATCGTTTCCGCGGGTTGCATTGTGTCGGGCGGCTCGGTCAAGAACTGCGTGCTCTCGCCCGACGTGCGCGTGAATTCCTATACCGAAGTCGATAACAGCATCCTGTTCTCGCACGTGAACATCGGCCGCCACTGCCGCATCCAGCGCGCCATCATCGACCGCGACGTGCACATTCCGGAAGGAACCACCATCGGCTTCGACGCCGAGGCCGACAAGCAGCGCTACTTCGTCACCGAAGGCGGCATCACCGTGGTCACGCGCGACTACTCGCTGTTCGAGAATCCCGTGACCGTGGATTACTTCACCAGCGAGTAGGGAAGTTCAGGCGACAGGCAACAGGTCACAGGGCTTAGGCAGGATGCTGTTGAGCTTTTCTTGGTGTGTGCAGGTTTTCTAAGCTGTCATCCTGAGCGAAGTGAGGTGAAGCCGAACCACGAAGTCGAAGGACCCCGTGTTCGATGGTGCTGGCACTGGCCTCGACAGGAATTCTACCGATGCTCCTGACGCCACGATCTGACCCCTGACGGCCCACGACGCAAAATCCAAGACCTGTGACCTGTCACCTGTCACCTGATTTCATGATCTCCCGCCGCCAATTCGTCCTCATCACAGCGGCCGCACTGGCGTCCGGCTCGGCACTCGCATCCAACGAGGCTCCCCCCATGCTCGATCATATCCTGCTGGGCATCAGCGATCTCGACCGCGGTATCGCTTTCGTCGAAGAGCACACTGGAGTGCGCGCCAGAGTCGGAGGCGTGCACCCCAGCCGCGGCACGCGCAACGCTCTGCTCTCCCTGGGCGAGAGGCGCTATCTCGAAATCGTGGCTCCCGACCCGGCACAAGACAAGGTTCCTGACTTCGCCGAAACGCTGCTGAACATGCTCAAGGCGGCGACCGCCCCCACTCTCGTCGGTTGGTCCGCCCACCTGGACGACATTGAAGCGTTCGCCCAGAAGCTCAAGTACCAGAAAATCAACTTCGACGGCCCGCGCCCGGGCTCGCGCCAGCGCCCCGACGGCCGTGTGCTGAAGTGGAAGTCGCTCAGCCTCGAAGACGACCACAACGGCGTACTGCCATTCTTCATCGAGTGGGACCGCGAATCGCCGCATCCCTCCACCGACGCACCCTCCGGCTGCCAGCTCGAGCGCTTCGTGCTCGCCGATCCCGATCCTCCCACGCTCGGCAAGCTCTGTGCCCAACTTGGCCTGGGCGCCCCCATCGAAAAAGGGAGTGCATCGCAATTGCTCGCCCGCATCAGCGGGCCTAAGGGCAAGCTAGAACTCAGTTCGTGAGTTGCAAGCTTCGCAGATTTTCTTCGTGTTTCTGTGCTGAAACGGGTTCGCTCATAGCTTGCAGCCCGAGACTCGCCACTCGGATGGACATGACTTCTATCAGGGCGCCGAGGTGAATCCCCAACAGGTTTAGGCCTGAGGTTGCTCCGAGCTCGCGGCTCGCAGCTGGCATTTCATCCGTTTGCAAATCTCTCCATCGCCCGCGCGCGCGCCTTCGCGGCTTCTTCCTCGCGGTTCTTCGCGGGAGCCGTTGTCTCAAGCGAGTGCAACAGCCGCGACGAGATGGCCGCAATGTCATCGATCGCCGCCATGAACGCGGCTTCGTTCGCTTTTGAAGGCTTGTTGAAGCCGGTAATCTTCCGGACAAACTGCAACGAAGCCGCCCGCACCTCGTCCTCAGTCACCGGCGGCTCAAAATTAAACAGCGTCTTGATGTTCCTGCACATGCTGACTTCCCCTTACTCCAAACTTTCATGTTTTGTCATTCCGACGCGCGAGCGAAGCGAGACAGGAGGAATCAGCCTGTTCGTATTCACTCCCATCGAAGATGAGCCCACGCCAGCAACCCCGCCGCTCCATCGCTACGACCCAAAGATGCGGGCTTTAGCCCCCGAAGGTTCACTGCCGATCGGGCGCCTGCCCTGATTTCTTCAAATTGCTGGTATGACTCGCCACGCACAGCCACTTGCCTTTCGTGAACACCCAGGTATCGGTAAACCGCCCGTAGTGATCAAACGGCTTGCCCTTGTTCGTGCCCTTCGCGTGATACACGCCCGCGACCACCGCCGTGTTGTCGTAGAAGAAAACCCGCTCGTCGCTGTTGGCCATCACCGTCGGCGCATACGACGGGTCGCGGTTGTCGGCCAGGAACTCGGCTTTGTTCTGAAACCCGCCGTCGTTGTCGGTGCTGACGAAAGTATCGGCCACTAACACGTCCAACGCCTTCGAATCGTGATGCAACTGCGCCTGGTTCCAGGAATTCTCCAGCGCGATCAGTAGCGTCCGGTCGCCATGTTCCGAACGGCTCCTGTCCTGACCGCTCGCGAGCTGGCCGACAACAATGAGGCACAACAGAACTTGGCACCCTCTCATGCTCATTACCCCCAAGCCGACTCGCGGCACCATGGGCCCGGGCAGACTTCACCTTCGATGGCCTGAGCTTATCACTCCGGGCTGGTGCTAAACTCTGCCCATGATCACCGGCGCCCATCTGCTGCTCTATAGCAAGAACGCAGACGCGGACCGCGCCTTCTTCCGCGACGTTCTGGGGTTTCGCTTCGTCGACGTGGACGGTGGCTGGCTCATTTTCGCCTTGCCTCCTGCCGAGATGGGCATTCATCCCGGCAGCGGAGACTTTGTTCAGCTTCACGCGGACCAGCAGTTGCTCGGCGCTGTCCTCTACCTGATGTGCGATGACCTCAAATCGACCACTCGATTTCTTCGCGACAAGAAAGTCGAATGTAGCGAACCGGTCGAAGCCGCGTGGGGCCTCAGCACGACTGTGCCCCTGCCCAGCGGCGGTCGCATCGGGCTGTATCAGCCCAGACACAAGACCGCAATCTCATAAAGGTCCGCACTTGGGATTTAGTCCCTTGGGGGATCGGGCGATTTCGCCATCCCGTTATCGGGTGATCGGAGATGCCCGGTTACCGAAACCGGACAATCCGATTGCTCAGTCCCAAAACTTTGTTCGATTCGGGTGTTGCATTCGCTGGCATCGCTCCGTTCCCTAACTGGCCAAGTGCCAAATGCTAATTGCTGAATGCCGACTGCCGAGTGCCAAGTGCTATCTCCACTTTGAGCCAGACGCAGGGCGACCCTGCCGACAATTCTGCGCCTGCTACAATCCCTTGCCGCATAATCACCGGTCGGGCCTCTTCGAACTTTTCCGAGGTCCCCCACGTATAGCCCGTGTAATGTCAGTCGGGTCTCGGTCTCGCCTTTCCAACTGACAGGCCACGAACTTCCGAGGAGCGCTGGTTGGAAGACGCGCAAATCGTCAACGGTCTCGTGCGGCGATGCATCGCCGGGGACGCTGCCGCGTGGGAAGAAATCGTTCAGCGCTATAATCGCCGCATTTACAACATCTGCTACCGCTTCGCCGGTTCCTCCGACGACGCCCAGGACCTTACCCAGGAAGTCTTCATCAAGATGTACCGTACCCTCGGCACCTACGACGTGGAGCGCGGCGCTTTCATGACCTGGATTACGACCATGACGCGCAATCTGCTGGTCGACCATTTTCGCAAGACCAAGCAGGACCGCCTCACCGATTCCATGGACGCCGCCCCCTCCGAACACGAAGACGCCATGCCCATGAGCGACCAGATCCAGGATCAGCGGCCCGCCCCCGACTCCCGCGTCCAGAGCCGGGAAACCGGGGAAATGGTCCAGCGGGCGCTGCAAAAGCTCTCCCCCGAGCTCCGGGAAGCAGTGATTCTAAGGGACTTACAGGATATGGACTACCGCGACATCGCGGCCGTTTTGAAGGTGCCCGAAGGCACCGTCAAATCCAGAATAAACCGGGGGCGAGCGGAACTTGCGCGCCTTCTCCAACGTATTTACAGGCAGGTAATGTGATGACCGGTGAAACCCACAACGGTATGCAGTGCAACGAGTTCGAGGCAGTCCTGTTCGATGCCCTCGACCACAAGCTGAGCCCCGACGCCGACGCCCGGTTCCGTGCTCACGCTCGCGTCTGCGCGAAGTGCGGACCCATGTTCACGGAGATCGAAGCCGGACAGCGCTGGATGCAGACGCTGGACGAAGTCGAACCGCCCGTGAATCTGGTGCACAACATTCTGGCCGCCACCACCGGTCTGTCCAGCCATCGCCTGCAGGAATCTACCGTGGCGCATAAGCCCTCGTTCGGCGAGCGCTTGCGGGAGTGGTTTGATTCCCTCTGGTCGCCCGCTTGGGTTACAGTGCGGCAGCCGCGCTTTGCCATGTCGTTCGGCATGGCGTTCTTCTCGCTCTCGGTGGCGCTTAGCGTTGCCGGCGTGAAGCCCACTGACATCAAGCAGGCCGACCTGAGCCGGCAGGGCCTGCGCCGCACGTACTACACCACCCAGGCCCGCGTGGTGAAGTACTACGAGAACATCCGGCTGGTGTACGAGATCGAGTCCCGGTTGCAGGAAATCAAGAAGGTGACCCACCCCGTCGAACGTAAAGACGACAAAGAACGGGAGCGGGATCGCAAGAACAATACGAGTGGAGAACCCGAGCCCAGACAGGAGAGAAACTATAGCCGCGACGAGAACCAGCCCTTGCTGGCATCTTCACCGGAGGGTCCGCCTGCTGTGTCGATGACCACGTTCAGGAGGTTGGTATGAACTGCGCCACACACAACCAGGTTGCCGCAACAGCCTACTGCCGCACGTGTGGGAAGGCACTGTGCGCGAATTGTGTCCGTGACATTCATGGCACCATCTTCTGCGAGCAATGTCTCGCCGATCGCATGGGAGCCGCGCTTCCCCCACCGCCCGCGCCGGGTGCGAAGGTTCCCAGTCTGCCGCTGGCCGAGCGCCTGCCCAGCCCCGGCATGGCCGCCGTGCTCGGATTCATTCCCGGCGTCGGCGCTATGTACAACGGCCAGTTTATGAAGGGCTTCCTGCACGTCATGGCATTCGTGTGCCTGATCTGGATGTCGGACCGCTTCGGCCCCATCATGATTCCCGTTTTCTTTGCGTATTTCTTCTACCTCGTGTTCGACGCCTACAAGACCGCGCACGCGCTTGAACTGGGGCAGCCCGTGCCCGATCCCTTCGGCTTTGAGCGCATGTTCGGACCGACGCCGCGTCCGCACGTGGCTGCCGCAGTGCCGCCGGGAAGTGGACAAACTACGGGATCGACCTTCAACGGCACGGTGGGCACGGTGAGCACGAGCCCGCTGTTGCCCGAAGCTCCTCCTCGGCCGAGCAGCAATATTCCCATCGGCGCCGTGATCCTGATCGGCCTGGGCGTGTTGTTCTTCCTGAACACCGTCGGCCTGTTCGAATTCGGACTCGACCGCTTCTGGCCGCTCATCCTGATCGCCTTTGGCGGCTGGATGTTCGCCAAGCGCTGGGGTCTGGTGGGATGCCGCCTGGGGGACTGCAATTGCGAACGCTGCAAGACTCGCCACATCACGTGGCCTGCGGTCATCGTGACGCTTGGCGTCTTGTTCCTGGTCGACAACCTGCATGGACCCGGTTTTGAACGAACCTGGCCGCTGATCCTGCTGGTCATCGGCGCCGTGAAACTTCTGCAGAGCAATGCGTCCGACGCTGGACACATCGGAGGGCCGCCAGTTCCCCCCGCCCAACCCGGGCCACCCAGCGCCGCCGCGCCGACGGATGCTCAGAATCAGCCACAGCCGCCCAGCGAGGTGAGCCATGGCTAGTCCAGGCATAACTCCGCCTCGTCGCCGCAGGTCTATGACCGGGCCGGTCATCCTGATCATCCTTGGGGTGCTCTTCCTGTTCGGCAATATGCACCTGGTTTCCTGGGGCCGGCTCGGCGTACTGTTCGCGCACTACTGGCCGCTCCTGCTGATCCTGTGGGGCGTGCTCAAGTTGATCGAGCACCAGCGCGCGAAACAGGAAGGCACCGCCCCTCCGGGGATCGGGGCCGGTGGCGTGGTTCTGCTGGTTTTCCTCGTGATCTTTGGTTTGGCCGCGACTCATGCCTCGAAATATCACTGGGACGAATTGGGCCAGGAGATCGGCATCGATGAAATGGAGTCGCCGTTTGGCAATTCCTACGAGTTTGACGAGCAACTCAACAAGGAGTTGCCGGCCGGAGCGGCTGTGAAAATTATCAACGACCGCGGCGCCGTGAACGTCAGCATCTCGAACAAAGACCAAGTCGAAATCACCGCGCACAAGAAGATTCGCGCCGATGGTCAAGACGAAGCCAACAAGTGGAATGACCAAACCAAGACTCAGGTCAACGTCAGCGGCAATCTGGTCACGGTCAACGGTAACACCCGCGGCGCAGGCGACCATCCCGTGAGCGTCGACCTGAGCGTCGCGATTCCGCGCAAGGCCGCGGTGACGGTGGCGGCGCAGCGCGGCGATATCCATGTGATGGGCCGCGACGGCAACGTCGATATCAGCAACCAGCGTGGCGACGTGAGCATCGACGACATCAATGGCGACGTGAATCTGAACGTCGACCATGGCGTGAACATGGGCCACAGCTCCGCCCGCGTGACCCAGGTTTCCGGCGACGTCAGCGTTCAGGGCCGCGTCGACGAGGTGACTATTTCCGATGTGAAGGGCAATGTGCGCCTGAATGGCGATTTCAGCGACAGCCTGCGGCTCTCGAGGATCGGCAAGGCTGTCAGCTTCAGGTCGTCGCGCACGGAGCTCGAATTCGTCAAGCTGGGCGGCGACCTCGATCTCGATTCCGACAGCCTACGCGCCAATGACATCACTGGCCCGGTGCGCGTCAATACTCGCGCCAAGGACATGCGTCTGCAGGGCGTTTCGGGCGACGTGCGCATTCAGGACGAGAACAGCGACGTGCAGGTCGGTTTGAGATCGCCCGGCAACGTCCAGATCGACAACCGCAACGGCGACATCACGCTCGGCATGCCCGAGAAGATTGGCTTTAAAGTCGATGCCCGCGCCCACGGCGGCGAAGTGCAGTCGGATTTTTCAGAAATTTCTCCCGTCAACGATGAGAACGATGGCAAGGCGACGGGCACAGTGGGCAACGGAGCCGTCCGCCTAGTGCTCAACAACGAGCACGGCAACATCAACCTGCGTAAGGGACAGCTCGAAAGCGCGCACGGGGGAGACCACGGGACGCCCGAGCTGCCAACGCCTCCGAAACCCCCAAGCCCGCCGCGTGTTCCGTCCCACAACGTTCCCGAGCCGACCGAGAACTGAGAGACAGCAGTCAGCAGTCAGCACTCAGCACTCAGCATTCGGTTACTGAGTACGGGTGGAGGGACGGGCGTCCCGCCCGTCGTGGCCCCGAGAAGGCCACGCTTTTTTTGCGCTGCACGCCTTTGCGTCCTCGGCAGTAAATTCTTCTCGTGAGAGCCCAGTCCGGGTGAGCGATCACCAAGGCCGAGGTTGGCTGAGTGTTGAATGCGGAGTGCCAAAGGGTCGTCGCCTATACCGGCTTTTTCCTCACCAACGCCTCAATCTGCTCCAGCACTTGGTCCTCGGAGAGGTTCGTAGAATCAATCACCACCGCATCACTCGCAGCAACCAGCGGCGACATGGCCCGCGTACGATCGCGCTGATCGCGCTCGCGCAGTTCTGCCGCGATGGAAGCCGCTGCCGGCGCTCCCTTGATCTTCTGCTGGTCCAGGCGGCGCTGCTCGCGCACTACCGGGTCGGCGTCAAGAAAAATCTTCAAGTCGGCGTTGGGGAAGACCTTCGTCCCGATGTCGCGTCCTTCCATCACCACGCCCCCATCTTTGCCCATGTCCTGCTGCCGCGCGACCATCCATTCGCGCACCCCGGGATGTACCGACACGCGCGAGGCAGCCTCGGTCACATCGCGTTCGCGAATGCGCGAGGAAACGTCTTTACCATCCAGCAGGACGCGGTTGCCGCCCACAGTCGTCTGAAGCACAATGCGCGAGCTCGCAGCCAGCCTGCGCAGTGCGGGGGCATCGTCGAAAGAAACATCCCATTCGATCGCTTTGAGTGCGAGCGCTCGATACATGGCGCCACTTTCCAGGTTGACATATCCGAGCTTGCGGGCGAGGCGAGAGGCGATGGTGCTCTTGCCCGCTCCCGCCGGGCCGTCGATGGCAATGATGAGTTTGCGGGAAGGAGTTTCGGTCATGGAGGAGGAGCGCGGCTAAAACGATTTAGGGTATCAGAAGCAGGTGGCGGGACGAAGAGCATTTGGCTTCTGGCTACTGGCTGCTGGCAAACTTCTCTAGCCTTGAAAGAGACGGCCGCTCGCAGCTTTGGTGAACTTGCTTCACCAAGACTTGTCATTCCGCCGCGCGAGTGCGGTGAGGCAGGAGGAATCTGCTTTCTCTACTGGAAACACAGAACCTTGAAACGCAGAGGTCGCAGAGAACCGCCGCACGAAGAAAACACCGCCCGAAAAAGGAACGAAGCGAGATTGCCAGAAGCTAGTAGCCAGTAGCCCGAAGCCTACGCTCTAAGCCCTGCCGCCCTCGGCGGCGCGATCTGAATCAGGGACCGGCTACCGATGTGAACAAAGCTTAACTCGCGCGCGGCTTGCAAAGCCTTCAAGGCTTCTTTCACGCGGGAGCGCGGCACGAAGTTGCCGAAGAAGGTCTCCAGTTCTAATTCGTCGGCGGCGACTACGCAATCGAGGTACTTCGAGACCAGTGCGCTCAGCGCCTCGGGGACCGACAGGCTGATTCCTTCGCGCACCACATCGGGCGCCCAGCGATAAAGGACGTCCCAGGAGGCGCCTTCTTCGGGCTTGTGGTCGACACGCGTGATGCGCAGGCGTGACCACAGTTCGGCAAGCGCCCGGTCGAGCGCGGCGGCCGAGATGCTGCCGCCCAGCTTTTCGACCAGCCTCTGTTTCGCAACCGGGCCTTCGCGCCGGATGATCTCGAACGCATCGCAGGCGAGCTGCGAGTATTCCGGGCGCGAACCGGGCTTCGGCGACTGCTTGGGATTTCGTTCGCCCACCAGCGCGTAAAAGTACGGAAACGTCGAAGCACTGAGCAGGAACGCGTTGTTCTCCTCGAACTGGTTCGCTTCAAACGCAGCCCGGTCGCGCAGCAGACGCACCATGAGTTCCTGCGCGTCGCGCGCCCGCGGATCTGAAAACGAATGCTGCTGTGTGGGCAGACGGTCTTCCGCGCCCACCCATGCGCCCACAAACGTAGGCGCCAGTATCGGCGGCCGCAACGGATAAAGCAGGCAGAATCCGACAGACTCCAAGAACGCGCGGCCGTCGTCGAGAGTACGCACGGGCTTTCCATCGAGGTGCCACTTGGCTAGACGCGCCTGCTGAAGCTCGGATTCGGTCATGGAGTCGATTAAAGCACACTTTGCCGGGGGACAAGCATTCAGCGGTCGACACCCGACATTCCTGGGCAGCGCTTAGCATTTGGCACTTGGCATTTGGCCAGCGGAGAGTGGAGGAGATGCCAGCAAACACAAAAATCCGGCGGGCTGAATCTGAACTCGTCGGTGGACGGACGGGCGTCCTCGAAGGCCGCCCCATTGCGTGGGGCGGCCAACGCAATCCGCGAGGGGCTAAATGCCAAGTGCCAACCGCCCAGTGCAGATTGTTGCGTCACAACCAGTACTAAACCAAAAATTGGCTGAATGCTGACTGCTAGTGTTGTGTCCGCGAAATAACTAGACCACTGTATTGCTCTTCTTTCTGCGCCGTGGCAAGGTGCAGCCGGGTTGAATCTTCTCGAGCGTCTGGCGGC
>Ga0306924_10000301_pt1 | contig 40578 bp, 37 predicted proteins | sample sta12Can44000111_FD_203756 | JGI IMG/M metagenome (GOLD analysis project Ga0306924, IMG submission 203756) | Lab enrichment of tropical soil microbial communities from Luquillo Experimental Forest, Puerto Rico - statanox.12C.anox.44.000.111 (v2)... | ecosystem: Environmental > Terrestrial >... | reverse complement strand
GAGGTGGAGACCACCATTGCGGCCGCGACGCCCGCGCACGCCGCCGATTTCACGGGCAAGAAGCTGTCGGGCCTCGATCTGTCCCGGCTCGACCTTTCCGGCGCCATCCTGCGGGCGGCGAGGCTCAACAAGACCAACCTGAGCGACGCAAAGCTCGATCGCGCGATCCTCGATCAGGCTTGGCTGGTGGAGGCCGATCTCAGCAGGGCGAGCCTCAAGGGCGCAAGCGCATTCGCCGCGCAGATGCAGCGGGCGACGCTCGACGGCGCCGATCTCTCGGATGCCCGCATCGCGGCCGATCTTACCGGCGCCCGCCTGGTCGGCGCCATGCTCGCGGGAGCGAAGCTCGGTGCTGACATGAAAAATCAATCAATGGGGCTCATGCGCGCGGTGCTCAAGTCCAGCAATCTCGAGCGCGCCGTTCTGCGGGGCGCGGATCTCTCCCGGGTGGACCTCGAATTTGCATCGCTCAAGAATGCCGATCTGAGCAATGCCTCGTTGCGGGGCGCCGCGCTGGGCGGCGCGGCGCTCATTGGCGTCAGCGTTGTTGGTACCGATTTTCTCGGCGCGGATCTGGCATCGGCGAGGCTGGTCGCGCCGATCGGGCTCGAGGCGGCGAAGAATTTCGACAAGGCGCTGAACCTCGACCGGCTTTTGCACGAATGAACCAGGAGCAAGGATGCGCGGACGGTCGTTGGCTTCGATCGCACTCGGATCGACCGCTCTTTCGGTGGTGGCTTGCTGCGCACTGGCTCAGGACCGCAAGGGCATTCGGTTCTGGAATCTGACGGCGCACACGATAACCGCGCTGCACATGTCGCCGGCAGGAGAAGAAAAGTGGGGGCCGGATCAATGCAAGAACGATCGCGACGGAACGGTCGACCACGACGAGCGGCTGCGCATCACCGGGATCGCAGCTGGCCGCTACGATGTAAGGCTCGCGGACAAGAGCGGCCGCCTCTGCATCGTGCGGAACGTCGAGGTGAAAGATGGGGCAATCTTCTCGATCGAGGAAAAGGAATTGACGGACTGCCGTCCTTGAGGCGCGCGGCGTCAGGTGCCGCGAACCCGAAGTTCGCACACGTCGTGCGGCGAGTGGGGTTGCGAACTTCGGGTTCAAAAGCGGCACTAGAATCATAACGTTGCTAGTGTCCCTTTGATTCCGAAGTTCGCATTCGAGGGCGCCGCAACGGCGTGCGAACTTCGGAATCGGGACACTAGTCGCGGCGGCCGATGTGGGACCGGCCGCCGATCCACTGTCAGCAACGGGCGATCACCTCTATGGCGGGCGCGGAATCTCAGGCCGCCAACTTCCCCGACGCTTTGGCGACGTGGGTTGCGATCGCATCCATCAAGGGCGGCGAGAGGCAGTCGTAGGGCTCGAGATTGAGCTCCTTGAGCCGAGCGCGCACCGCGCCGATCTGGCTGGGCGGCGTGCCCGCCTCGATGATCGACGAGACGAACGCGGCGAATTCGGGCGGCGCCCAGCCCTGGTCCCTGGACAGCTCCGTGTGGATGAAGTCAAACCCGTAGAACGGATGCTTGGTGTTCTCGATGCGCCCATACATGTGCACGCCGCATTGGGTGCAGGCGTGCCGCTGAATGGCCGCGTTGGCATCTACGACTTTGAGCTTGTCGGCATTCTTGGTGACGCGGAGCTTGTCGCGCGACACCACGGCAACCTGGGAGAAAAGCGCGCCCGCAGGTTTCCAACATTTCGTGCATCCGCAGACGTGATTGTACGCGCATTGGGCCGTCACGCTGACCTCGACGGGATTGCTCGCGCATTGGCACACGAGCGTTCCGCCCGTGAAGCTCGGTGATCCGGGCTTCACGCCGTTGTCCACTGCCGGGTGGATGGAGATGTTTGCCATGATATGTCCTCCCAAGTTTGCGATGGCGCATTCCGCGCCGGGGGGCAGGCCACGTTCTCGTTGGGGCGGCGGCGCTCCGAAGATTCAGATGTCGCCTTCCGAGCGGCCGCGCTCTTGCGAGAAGGCTCAATTTCAGTCAGGCTTCTGTGTAATATTTTTCAGGCGATACTATTTCAAGCGCTGCTAGAAGTCTCTTTCGAAATGGGAACTCGTTTGGGGGCAGGAAATCCCTACGGGTAACCTATGACCATCACTGGCACAGATCGGTGGGAAGCCGTGCGGAGGCCGCAGCCTTCCCCGCCACCGCTTTGTCTGCGTCGCCCATGCGGGCTCTGCTGCAACTCGGTTCCAACTAAAACGAGAAGAGGAAGTCGTCATGAAAACCCGTGCTGCCGTCGCATTCGAAAAGGCCAAGCCGCTGGAAATCGCCGAGGTGGACCTGGACGGGCCGAAACCCGGGGAGGTCATGGTCGAGGTGAAAGCGACAGGCATCTGCCACACCGATGAGTTCACGCTTTCCGGCGCCGATCCGGAGGGGCTGTTCCCGGCGGTGCTCGGCCATGAGGGCGCCGGCATCGTCGTCGATGTCGGCCCGGGCGTCACCAGCGTGAAGAAGGGCGATCACGTCATTCCGCTCTATACGCCGGAATGCCGGCAATGCCCGTCCTGCCTGTCGCGCAAGACCAATCTGTGCACCGCGATCCGCGCCACCCAGGGCCAAGGCGTCATGCCGGACGGCACCTCGCGCTTCTCGGTCGGCGGCAAGAAGCTGCACCACTATATGGGCACCTCCACGTTTTCGAATTTTACGGTGCTGCCGGAGATTGCGGTTGCCAAGATTCGCGAGGATGCCCCCTTCGACAAGGTCTGCTACATCGGCTGCGGCGTGACCACCGGCATCGGCGCCGTGCTCAACACCGCCAAGGTCGAACCCGGTTCAAAATGCGTCGTATTCGGGCTCGGCGGCATTGGCCTCAACGTCATCCAGGGACTGCGGCTCGCCGGCGCCGACATGATCATTGGCGTCGACATCAACAACGAGAAGAAGAAATGGGGGGAGCGCTTCGGCATGACGCACTTCGTCAATCCGAAGGAGGTTGGCAGCGATCTGGTCCCGCACCTCGTCAATATGACCAAGCGCGGCGCGGACCAGATCGGCGGCGCCGACTATACCTTCGACTGCACCGGCAACGTCACCGTGATGCGCCAGGCGCTGGAGGCGTGCCATCGCGGTTGGGGCCAATCCATCATCATCGGCGTCGCCCCTGCCGGCGCGGAAATCTCGACGCGGCCGTTCCAGCTGGTTACTGGACGTGTCTGGAAAGGGACGGCTTTCGGCGGTGCGCGCGGCCGCACCGATGTGCCGAAGATCGTCGACTGGTACATGGAGGGCAAGATCCAGATCGACCCGATGATCACGCACACCATGCCGCTCCCCGACATCAACAAGGGGTTCGACCTGATGCATGAAGGCAAGAGCATCAGGAGCGTGGTGCTGTACTGAGTGACTCCAAGGGCGCAGATCGACGCGAGCCGGCGCAGCAAGCCTGATATGACCAGCGTGCTGATCATCGATGATCACCCGATCGTGCTGCAGGGGTGCCGGCGCATGCTGCAGGATGCCGGCATCGAGCGCGTGCTCGAAGCGAGCGACATCAAATCGGGTTATCGCCTCTATCGTCGGCACCGTCCGGATGTCGTCATTGTCGATCTCGCCATGCAGGGGAGCGGCCTCCGCGGGCTCGACGTCATCCGGCGCATGCATTCGCACGATCCGCGCACGCGCATTCTCGTGTTCAGCATGCACAGCGATCCCATTATCGCGGCGCGCGCGCTGGAGGCGGGCGCGACCGGCTATGTGCTCAAGGACACCGCCGCCGACGAGCTGATGGAAGCGTTCGACAAAGTCCGCGCCGGCACGCCTTATCTGAGCAACGATCTCGCGATGCAGGTGGCGCTCATCCGCACCGGCGTGCGTCGCGATCCGCTCGCCGATCTCACCCCGCGCGAGCTGCAGACGCTTTCGCTGCTCGCCCAGGGCAAAGCCTATGGCCGCATCGCCGACGAGCTGGGCGTGAGCTACAAGACCGTGGTCAATGCCTGCTCGCAGCTCAAGCAGAAACTCAACGCCAAGAACCTGCCCGACCTGATCCGCCTCGCCGTGCAGCTGGTCGCAGCGGAGCAGTAGCGGGCGACATTTGGTGCTGTCGTCCCGGCCGGAGCGAGCGCGGCGAGCGGAGAGCCGGGACCCCAGTAATCACTGAACCCTCAGTGATTACTGGGTCCCCGCTTTCGCGGGGACGACAATCCTAGAGGCGTGGCGCAAAGGCCACATTGCCAAATGTTCCCGGTCGAAATGGCAAAACGTAACGGGACCGGGACCGGCGATTTACTCCAGAATCCAGCGGGGAGATCGGCGTCGGTCGGGCGATGCGTCGGGGTGGGTTGCGTTATCGGGTTGGATGGCTGTTGCGCCTGCGTGCGCCGGGTTTTGCCGCGCTCGCAATCGCGCTGGCGTTGCCCGCGCCCGGCTGGGCGGAGAGCGCTAGCGCCCCGCTGACCCTGCCCGAAGTCAGCGTCACCGCCACGACGCCGCTCTCGGCCCCTAGCCCCCAACGCGCGCGGCCGGCGCGAGCTCCCGGACCGCGACCGGCGGTGCCTCAGTCTCGCGTTACGGCCGCCCCGACTCCCGCTGCGCCTCCTCCTCCAGGGCCCGCGCCGGCCACGCTCGATCCAAGCCTGATTGAGCGCGACAAGGTGCCGTCGAACGTGCAGACGCTCACGGCCGCCGACTTCGACCACGCCAAGGCGCCGAGTTTCCTCGATGCCCTGTTGCAGAGCCTGCCTGGGGTCTCACTCGGCGATCAGACAGGGAACGAATTTCAGCGCAATCTCAACTATCGCGGATACCTCGCTGGCCCGGTGATCGGGACTCCGCAGGGCCTGGCCGTCTACCAGAACGGCGTGCGCATCAACGAGGTGTTTGGCGACATCGTCAATTGGGATTTCATCCCGGAGAACGGCATTCGTCGGATGACCATGATGCCGAGCAATCCGGCGTTCGGCCTCAACGCCACCGGCGGCGCGCTGTCCATCGAGATGAAGAACGGCTTCACCTATAGCGGAGTCGAAGCCGAGCTGCGGGGCGGCTCGTTCGGCCGCCGCGGCGTCTCGGTCGAGGCGGGAGGCCAGGTCGGAAATCTGTCCGGCTACCTCACCGCCGACGCCATCAACGACAGCGGTTGGCGCAATTTTTCTCCTTCGCAGCTACGACGCCTGTACGCGGACTTCGGGGCGCTCGGCGAGCGGACCGAGTTTCATGTCAATTTCACCGGCGCGTCCAATAACTTCGGCGCCACCGCTGCGACCCCGGTCCAGTTGCTCAATCAGAACTGGGCGAGCACATACACGGTCCCACAAACCACGCAGAACCAACTCGCCTTCCTGACCGCGAGCGGAAGCTGGAATCCAATTCCGACGCTGTCGCTTCAGGGCAACGTGTACTACCGCGGCTACTGGCAGCACCACGTTGACGGCAACGCCACCAACGCCCAGAACGCTGGCTGCCCCGATCCCAACTTCCTGTGCTTTCCGGACCTCAACGGGACCCTGAGCAACCTGATCGGGCTGAACGGCCAACCGGTGCCAGCGATCCCGCTGCTCGCCAACAGCGTGCTGGGTGAGATCGACCGCACCTCGACCGCAGCCGACAGCTTTGGCGGCACATTCCAGCTCGCTACGACGGAGAAGGTCCTCGGCCACGACAACCGTTTCGTCATCGGGGCGAGCGTGGATCAAGGTAACGTTCAATTCAACTCGATAAGCGAGCTCGGAACGAGCAACCCTGGCGAGTTCCCGTTCGTCAACGGCGTCGGCATCTTCATCAATCAACCCTCCGGCGACGTCGCGCCAACCGGGCTATTCGGCAAGACGCTTTATGCGGGCGTCTATCTGAGCGACACGTTCGACGTGACGCCGCGCCTCTCCATCACGGTCGGCGGCCGCTACAACGACGCGACCATCACGTTGTACGATACGTTGGGTAACAACGATGCCCTCAACAGCTACAACAACTACAACCGCTTCAATCCGATGATCGGCGCGACCTACAAGATCACGCCCGAGGTCAACATCTACGGCAGCTACGCCGAAGCCAACCGCGCACCCACGCCGCTGGAGCTGGCTTGCTCCGATCCGACGCGGCCCTGTCTGATCGACGCCTCGCTGGTGGCCGACCCGCCACTGAAGCAGGTTGTCTCCCACACCTACGAGGCGGGCCTGCGCGGTTCGCACGCAAATGCCGACCAGAGGGTCGCGCTGACTTGGAGTATTGGCGGCTTTCGCGCCGAGAACTTCAACGACATTATCAATGTCGCGAGCCCGATCATCGGGCACTCCTTCTTCCAGAACGCCGGCAACACGCTCCGACGCGGGATCGAGGCCGCCGCAACTCTGCAGTGGGATCGCTGGAAGATGTACGCCAACTGTACCTGGGTCGATGCCATCTTTCTCGACCCGATCACGCTGACGTCGCCGTTCAATCCGTTCGCCGACGCCAACGGGCAGATTCACGTCGTGCCCGGCGACCACATTCCGTCCATCCCGAGCTATCGGTTGAAGGTGGGCGCCGAGTACAGGGTCATCGATGCCTGGAAGGTGGGAGCGGAAGTCATCGCCATCGGCAGCCAGTACCTGGTCGGCGACGAGTCGAATCTCAATCCCAAGGTGCCGGCCTATTGGGTCGCCAACCTCAACATGTCCTATCAGGTCACCAAGTACGTGGAGGTGTTCGGACTGGTGCGTAACCTGTTCAACCGGCACTATTACCTGCAGGGGACCTTCTTCGACACGGCCTCCTTTCCCTTTCTCAACCTGACCGACCCGCGCACGTTCTTTCCGGGTGCGCCGCTTGCAGTCTATGCCGGTGTGCGCGGTAAGTTTTGAGTGGTTTGCACGCAGGCCTCTCGGCGCGTTCCCTCTCCCCGCTTCGCGGGGAGAGGGAAAGGGACGTGCTGGATCGAAGCCATGCAGGCGGACTATGCTGCGCGGGCGGAGAGGGTTGGACCATGCCCAGGCGCGCGCGCGTCGTGCTGCTGCCGCTCGGTGTTGCGGCGATGCTATCGGCCGCCCCTTTGCTCGCCGGCGATGTCGAGCCGTTTCTTGCCGGCACGAGCAGAAACTGCAGCGAATGTGATCTCACCGGCCGCGATCTCCGGGAGCGCGATTTCAAGCGCGCGAAGCTGGATGGCGCCAAGCTCAGAGATGCCGACCTTTCCGGCGCGAACCTGTTCCGGGCGAGCCTCGTCCGCGCCGACCTCTCCAGCGCCAAGCTGCGCGACGCCAATCTCAACCTGGTCGACGCGAAATGGGCCGACCTCTCCGGCGCCGACCTGAGCGATGCGCTGCTCTTCGAGGGAGATTTCGCGAGTGCCAATCTCCCGCGCGCCAACCTTACGGGCGCGCGGCTCGGACGCGCACGGCTCAATCAGACGAATCTCGAAGGCGCGACGCTCGCGCGCGCCGATCTGCGCGGCGCGCGGCTCGCCGGCGCCCGGCTCAAAGGCGCCGACATGCGCGCGGTCAAGCTCGACGGGCAGAACCTGCGCGGCATGGATCTCGCCGGCATCGATTTTCGCATGGGCGACATGGTCGAGGCCGACTTCACCGGCGCCGACCTGCGCGGCGCCAATCTCGCCGGGGCGGATTTGTTCGGTGCCAGGTTCAACGCCGCCGATCTGCGCGGCGCCAATCTCGAAGGCGCCAACCTCTCTAACGCCATCCTCACCGATGCACGGATCGAGGGCGCAAACTTTGAGGCTGCTATCATGCCCGACGGAAAGCGGGCGGAGTGAGCGAAATCCGCTGAATCAAACAGAAGGAGCATTCGCATGGGCAGGAAACGCAAAGCAGCGCAGTCGTTGGGCGAGCACGTCGCCGGCAACGGCATGCTGAGTCGTCGCATCTTTCTCGAAGGCGCGGTGCTTGCCAGCGCGACCGGGATCGCCGCTTCGAGCGCCGCGGGCGAACCTCTCGCGGTGGCGCCCTGGATGAAAGAGCCGGGCGCGGCGCTTGCTGGGTATGGGCAGCCTTCGAAATACGAGAAGGCTGCGCGCACGGTCCCGGCGCCCGCCAATCCCGCCACGGTGGGTATCGGCACCGCGCGCACACCGCTCCAGCTGCTCGACGGAATGATCACGCCGAACGGGTTGCATTTCGACCGCAGCCATTCCGGCACGCCGGAGATCGATCCCGACCAGCACCGGCTCGCCATCCACGGGCTCGTCAAGCGGCCGCTCGTCTTCACCATGGAGGCGCTCGCCCGCTATCCCCGTGAATCGCGCATCGCATTCCTTGAATGCGCCGGTAACAGCGGCGCGCTCTATGCGCCGCAAGCGCAGCCGCTCAACGCGCCGGCCATTCACGGCCTGGTGTCGTGCGCCGAATGGACCGGCGTGCGGCTCGCGACGCTGTTGGACGAAGCCGGCGTCGACCCAGCCGCCAAATGGATCGTCGCGGAAGGCGCCGACGCCGCTGCGATGAGCCGCAGCTTCCCGCTGGCCAAGGCGATGGATGACGCGCTGTTGTGCCTCTATCAGAACGGCGAGAAGGTGCGGCCCGCGAACGGCTATCCGCTGCGCCTGCTGCTGCCCGGCTTCGAAGGCAACATGAACGTGAAATGGCTGCGCCGGCTCAAGCTCGTCGACGCGCCGGTCATGAGCAAGGATGAGACCTCGAAATACACGATCCTGCTCAAGGAAGGAAAGGCGTGGCAATTCGTGTTTCCGATGGAAGTGAAATCGGTGATCACGCGGCCGTCGCCGGGTCTGGCGTTCAACGGTCCGGGCTTCTACGAGATTTCCGGCCTCGCGTGGTCGGGCAAGGGCCGCCTCCGCCAAGTCGAAGTTTCCGCCGACGGCGGCAAGAGCTGGGCTCCCGCCGCGCTGCAGGAGCCGGTGCTGCCGAAGGCCGTGACACGCTTCCGTGCGGCCTGGCAGTGGAACGGCGCGCCGACGGTGCTGCAGAGCCGCGCGACCGACGAGACCGGCATGGTGCAGCCTTCGCGCGCTGCGTTCGTTGCGGAGCGCGGATTGCGCGGCAACTACCACTACAACGCCATCGCCAGCTGGCGCATCGACGAAAAGGGGGAGGCGAGGAATGTCTATGCGTAATCGCGCTGTCATCTGTGCGGCGATGCTGGTCGCTGCGTCTGCCGCCGCCTCGGCACAAGCGCCGCAGTTCGGACAGCCGGTGACGCCGGCGGACATCGCGCCGTGGGACATCAGTATCGGACCGGATGGCGCCGGGCTGCCCGCCGGCCGCGGCAGCGCCAAGCAAGGCGAGGCGGTGTACGCTGCGAAGTGCCAGGCCTGCCACGGCGAGAAGGGCGCCGGTCGTCCCAACGATGCACTGGTCGGCGGAGCGGGCACGATCGTGTCCGACGGCCCGGCGGTGAAGACGGTGGGCAGCTACTGGCCCTACGCCACCACCTTGTTCGACTACATCCGGCGCGCGATGCCGTGGAACGAGACGAAATCGTTGAGCAACGACGAGCTCTATGCGGTCTCCGCCTACATTCTCCATCTCAACGGCGTCATTGGCGCCGACGACGTGATCGACGCGCAATCGCTGCCCAAGCTGAAGATGCCGAACCGCGACGGATTCATTCCGTTTCCGCGGTAAACACGGTTTCCGAATTTCTCTGCTATCGTCCCCGCGCCGGGCACCCACGAAAATCGCCGATCCGAAACTATCCTCGCTCCGCTAGTGTGCCCGGCGATTTTCGTTGGGACCCGGATAGCGGGGACCTATGCTCCGTGCACTATCGATAGGCCACGGCGCATGGGTCCCGACTCTCCGCTCCCCCGACTCTCGCTACGCTGGGCCGGGGTCGCTGCGGCCGGGACGACAGAGGCAATTATCTGAATCGCGGATCGAATATTTCGAAGCGGGTCGAGCTTTCGAAGGCGCCTGGGCGATATTCGCCGGTCACGGGATCGTTGTCGCTTTGCCCGGGCTTGCGCAGAAACCGCGTCTCCACCATCAAGTGGCGCTCAGGCGTCGCCTTCTCGCAGCGCTGCTTGATGAAGACGCCGCCGACCGGCGTCTCGCCGTCGGCCGGCGGAAAATCCGTGCAGCTCCATCCGTCCGGCTCGTAGCGATTGATCACGGCAAGGCGCAGCATATGCGCCATGCGCCGCTCATGCGGCGCCGCGCGCGGATCGGTGATGAAGCGCAGCCCGCGCAGCACGCCGTCGCGGTCGAACAGCGCCGATAAAATGACGGGATGTCCCGCGACCCGCGTGCCGGTCTTGCCGCGCGCATAGCGCGGCTCCTCGATCGCCTTGCCGATATATTCATCCTCGTCGTCGAAGCGAGCGTAGACCTCGTAAAGATTGTTGTCTTCCGGCCGGCACTTGGCGAAATCGGACCACTCCTCGAGTTTCTGTCGCGGCGGCCCGCCGTTGCTGCCGCAGGCCAGCTCGCCGAAGCCGGTCAGGCTCATGTCCTGAGCTCTGAGCCCGAGCTTGAGGCCGCGGATTTCTCCGGGATCGGCTGTTGATTGCGAGTGGGCCGAGGTGCTGGCGAGTGCAGCACCAAGCGCGATTGCACAGGCGGCAAACGTCCGGGCCTGCGGCGTCAAACGCATTGCGTTATTTCTTCATCGGCTCGCACTGGCGCGTCTCGGTGCCCCAGAAGTCGACGCAATCCTGGTAGGTCGACTCGCCGCGTCCCACCGCCTTGGCGAACAGATACTTGACCACGGCATCGATCTCGCGCGGCGAGAGCGATTCGCCGAGCAGCGGCATGTTCTTGCCGACATCGTCCCGTGTCATGCCGTAGCAGCGCTTGTCGGTGTAGGCGTACTGATCGTGATACGGCATGCCGGTGCCGGGACGGCCGCATTTGATTACTTCCGCGAACTGCTCGCGATTGAGCGCGGTCTTGCGCAGCGACAGCGCGACGCCGCCATAGCCGGTGTCGCCGGAGGCGTCCCACTTGTGACAGAACTGGCAGTTCGCCTTGATCTTGTAGATTTCCTTGCCGAACTCGAGCGTGCGCGCGTCCTCGGGCGAGAGCGGGGCTTGGGCGCGTGCCGACGCGGTCGCAGCCGCCAGGAACGCGAGGAGCGCCGCCGCCGCGAGTACAAGTCTCGTTGATTTCATGCTTTGGATTGCCGGCGCGAGTTCGCGCCGGCATAGGGCGTGATCCAGCCTGTTACTGCTCGAACACATACAGCATCGAAGCCGTTGACGTGTTCTTGAGCTCGGGCGCGTTCTGCCAGACGTTGAGCGACTGGCGCGATCCAGCGAGAACGGCGATGTATTGCTTGCCGTTCACCGAATAGGTGACGGCGGGCGCGTTGATGCCGGTGCCCATATTGAAGCTCCACAGCTCCTGCAGCGTCTTGGCGTCGTGCGCCGAGAACGTGCCGTCGTAGTGGCCGAGGAACACCAGGTTGCCGGCGGTCGCGAGCGCGCCGCTGTAGTTGGGATATTCGAGCCGCTGGCGAACCTTGGTCTCGCCCGTTGCCGGATCGAGTGCCTTGAGACTCCCGTAGAGGCGCTCGGTCGGTCGGCCGCCGCCGCCGGCAAACCGCTCGCGCGGCTTGATCGTCCCGCCCTGGTCGACGAAGTCCTTCTGCTCGACGGTGTCGATCGTATTGCAGCCTTCGATCGAGGGAATGTAGAGCAGGTTGAGTTCGGGATTGTAGGCGCCCGGCTCCCAGTTCTTGCCGCCGTAGTGGGACGGGCACAGACGCCCGCTCGCGGGACCCTTGCGCGAGCCGTGACTGCCAGGCGCGTATTCCTGAACGTCGGTATTGGGATTGTAGTTGAGCGGGCGCCCGGTCTTCGGATCGAGACCGGGCGTCCAGGTCAGTTGATCGACATACTGCTTGCCGAGCACGAACGAGCCATTGGCACGGTCGAGCGCGTAGTAGAAGCCGTTGCGCGCGGCGTGCACGACCAGCTTGCGATCCTGGCCGTTGACCTTGGCGTTGATGATCTGGTGCTCGGAGATTTCATCGAAGTCGTACGGGTCGTTGGGCGTGTACTGATAGCCCCACTTGATCTGGCCGTCGCTCGGGCTGAGCGCGAGCACGCTCGCCGCCCATTTGTTGTCCCCCGGCCGGTATTCCGGATCCCAGTCGGGACCGGCATTGCCGATACCCTGGTAGAACGTATCGCTTTCCGGATCATAGGTGGCGGTCTCCCAAACCGAGCCGCCGCCGTGCTTCCAGCGCTCCTTGCCGTCCTTCCAGGTCTCATTGCCGTGCTCGCCGGCGCCGGGGATGGTGTAGGTGCGCCACTTCTGTTGCCCGGTGTTGAGATCGGTCGCGTCGATCCATCCGCGCACGCCGAACTCGCCGCCCGCCACGCCGACGATGGCGAGATCGCGGATGACCAGCGGAGCAATCGTGAGCGTCTCGGCGATCGCGGGATCTGCGACCTTGCGCTCCCACACCATCTCGCCAGTCGCCTTGTTCAGCGAGAACAGCCGGCCGTCGAGCGAAATCGAGATGACCTTGTCTTTCCAGAGCGCGACGCCGCGGTTGTTCACGCCGCAGCAGGCGACGTCGCCGGCCCAGGCACGGTCGGTGCCGGGATCAAACTTCCACTTGATGACGCCCTTCTTGCCGCTGGAAACGTCGATCGCGTACACCGAGCCCCATCCATCGGTGACGTACATGATACCGTCCTCGATGATGGGCGTGCCTTCGAGATTTCCGAATTTGTATCGGCCGCCGCTCTCGTAGCCGCCGAGCGCGACGGTGAAGGCCACCTTCAAATTCTTCACGGTATCCGTGTTGATCTGCTTGAGCTGTGAGAACCGCCAGCCCTGATAGTTCCCATGATGCAGCAGCCAGTTGTGCGGCTCCTTGTCGACGTTGAGCGCGCGCTCAAAGGTCATGTCTCCCGCTTGCACCGGTGTGAGCGCGGTTGCCACGAGCAGCGAAGTCAGCAACGCGCCGGCAAATCCGATCGTCTTCATGGCAGTCCTCCCTCGCGCCGCGCGGGAACGCGCGGCGCGTCGTGCTTTATTGTTGGTCGCCAATTTTATCGGCGCGGATGCGCGCCGTGGAGTGCACGTCGCCCAGCCGCCGGGAGCAAGCGTAGTCCCCCGCGCAATCGCCGGTCAATATCCACTCGGTTCAACAGTCTCCGCTCGTCCCCGCGAAAGCGGGGACCCAGATCGCAAGCTCCGAGCAAGCGCTCTGGATTCCCGCTTTCGCGGGAATGAGCGAGCGAGGGGTGCGTGCTGAAAAATATCACCGCGTGCAGGAGGTCAGATCTTTTTCCTCGATCGAGAAGATCTCACCGGCGTCGATCTTGATGTTGCGCACCAGGCAGGAGCGTCCGCTCACGTCCTTGAGCTTGGCGTCATAGATGCCGGGCGCAACGCCGCTGATGCGCAGCCGCTCGTCGGGGTCGACAGTGCCATCCTTGTCGTTCTTGCATTGGTTGGCGCCCCAATTGCCGCTGCCGGCGGGCGCCAGATAGAACTCGGAAATCGTGTGGCGGGTGAGATTCCAGAACCGCGTCGGCCGGCCTTCCGCGAGCGCCAGCGACGAAACCGCAGCAAGCATGAGGATCGCAAATACGGTCTTCTGCATGCCGCGCCTCCCCAGTCGACCTGAAGCATTGCGAAACATAGAAGTGTATCACATGCCCGCGTTACGGTGCAGCGGGCGGCGGCGTCCTTGAACAGCGACCGCGCCTGCGTCAGTATCGAAACGGCTCGATCACCCACGGCGTATGCGGCGATGGCACTGCAGCTCCTGGAGCGCGAATTCCCCAACGATCATCTGCCGCTGCTGCGCTGGCTGATGTTCACCGGCGTGTCGGCGTTCGGCTTCGTGCTCGCCTGGCACTACGGTCTGTTTCATCTGATGCTCGCCAGCGACAAGACCTACATCTCGGCAACGATTTGCGTGCTCTACCTCGCGGCCACCGCGCATTGCTTCGCGCGCACCGTTGCAATTTCGCGCGAGACGGACAGCGCGCAGCGCGTGTTTTCGCTGGTGAGCAACGGCTCGCGCGACTTGCGCGTGGCCGGGAGCGACGTGATGACCGCCGACGGCAAGCGTCTGCCGCCCGGGCAGATCACCGCGCATATCCGCAATCTCATCCTCAAGGCGGGGCTGCAGGGGCGCCATCGCATCGACCAGACGCTGCTCCTGCGCGGGCTGGCGGATGCCCTGCGCGGCCCCAATCAGCTCGGGTCCTTTGCCAGCGATGCGCTCCTGAAGCTCGGCCTGCTCGGCACGATCATCGGCTTCATCCTGATGCTTGCGCCGATCGCCGGACTCGACGCCGCAGACCGCGCCTCGGTGAAGAGCTCGATGGGGCTGATGAGCGACGGCATGGCGGTCGCGATGTACACGACGCTGACTGGCCTGGTCGGATCGATTCTCCTCCAGACTCAGTACTATATGCTCGACGAGGCGACCGCGAAGCTGTTCGGGCTCGCCACCGACCTCACCGAGGTGTTCGTCGTGTCCGAACTCGAGCGTGAACAGAATGGATAGCTTCGGCAACTATCCGCGCGAGAAGTTCGATCCTTTCAGCGTCATGCTGTTCAAGGGCCTGCAGGTCGTCTGCTTTCTGTTTTTCATCGCGCTGTTGGCGATGAATCCGGAAGCGAGGTCGGGCAAGATCGACACCAAGGCCGAGTTCATCATCAGCATGACCTGGCCCGACAGCCACCCCGACGACATCGACCTCTACACCGAAGATCCGGTCGGCAACATCGTTTGGTACCACGTGCGCGAGGCCGGTTTCATGGTGCTCGACCGGGACGACCGGGGCGGGCTCAACAACACGATCGTCGTGAACGGCAAGAAGGTCTCGAGCCCGATCCGCCAGGAGACGGTCAGCATCCGCGGCATCATCGCCGGCGAATATACGGTCAACGTCAATCACTACCTCGCCACCACCGCCGCGCCGGTGCCGGTCGCGGTGAAGGTGGAGAAGGTCAATCCCGCGGTCGAGGTCGTTCATTACGACACGCTGATCCTCGATCACACCGGCCAGGAACGCACCGCGGTGCGGTTTCGCGTCGTCGATAACGGCAGCATCGTCGACGTCAACCACCGGGAAAAGTCGCTCATCCAGTTGACGCGCAGCGTGCGCCGCTCCGCGAAGTGAGCGCCGCCGGAGCCATTGATGACCGCGAGCGTGCTCGCCATATCAGCGGCCTACGTCGTGATCGGCGTGCTGCTGCTGTCGGTCGGCCTCGCCTCGAGTTTTTCCTGGTGGGTGAAGGCCGCGGCGATCGTGGTGACCTCGGCATTCTTCGTCGAGGCGTTCTTTGCCACCAAGGATTTGCTCGGCTGGCCGCGCACCGGGCAGCTGCCGCCGCGGTTCCAGCTGCTGTGGGCGAGGGTGGTCGAACCTGACGTCAAGAGCGGCAATCCCGGCGCGATCTATCTGTGGATCGAGGCAGTGGACGAGAACAACGTCCCCGATGGTGTGCCGCGCTCGTATCGGCTGCAGTATTCGCGGCCACTTGCCGATCGCTCCGCCAAGGCGCGCGACGAAATCATGAGCGGCAAGCCGCAGCAAGGGCTGGCAGAGGATCTCACCGGCGACAATCAGAAAGAGGCGAAGCCAGACGAGCAGCGGTCGGGATCGCGCACGGAGACCGGCCTGCTCACGGTCGATCCCGATCAGTTTCAATTGCTGCAGCAGGCGCAGCGCGTGGAATTTGCTCCCATGCCGCTGCCGAGCCTGCCGCCGAAAGTGCCGTGATTAGATCAGCGGTGCCATTTGTTGGACTCGTCATGGCCGGGCTTGTCCCGGCCATCCACGTCGTCCTTGCAGGATAAAAAAGAAAGACGTGGATGCCCGGCACAAGGCCGGGCATGACGCGGATGGATCGGCGTTCAAATACGATTGAAATCACCCAGGCCGTCCGCTCGCGGTCATCGCGAGAAACGCGTCCTCGATACTAGCGGCGCCGGCCGCCGCGACCAGCTCCACCGGCGTGGTGTCCGCCAACAGCTTGCCGCGATGCATGACGATGACCCGATCCGCATCCGGCACCTCGTCGCACAGATGCGTCGCCCAGAGGACCGCGACCGCGCGCTCCCCGCGCATGGCCAGCATCAGCTTGAGCAGATCGCTGCGGCTTTGCGGGTCGAGACCGACGGTCGGCTCGTCCATCAGGAGGAGCCGCGGCTCGTGCAGCAGTGCGCGCGCCAACTCCACGCGCCGGCGATTGCCGCCGGAGAGTTGCGCGGCCTTGTCGTGGGCGCGCTCGAGGAGACCGATGCGCGCAAGCTCCTTTTCGATGCGGGCATGGGCGGTGGCGTGCGGAATTCCGTGCAAGCCGGCGTGAAACTGAAGATTGGCGGTGACGGAAAGCTCGAGATCGAGGGTGGGCTGCTGGAACACGATGCCGAGCCGCGCCAACGCCGGCACCGGATCGCGCGCCATGTCGTGGCCCATGACCTCGATGCAGCCGGAATCTGCCGCAAACAAGCCGGAGAGCAGCTGAAACAGCGTGGTCTTGCCGGCGCCGTTGGGGCCGAGCAGCGCAATGAACTCCCCGGGATAAACTTCGAGGCTGACGCCGTCGACCGCGCGAATCGGCCCGTACGTCTTGACCACGTTTTCCAGCAGCAACGCGGCCGTCTCTTTATTGTCGTCGGATCGGCCATCCATTGCCTTTCCCTGCCTGTTGCTTGCCCGATCTCTTTAATAAGGCGTACGCTGGCCTCCCTGCAATGAATGGCTCAGAGATGCGCGCCGCGATTTTCCCGTTTGTTTTGATTGCGGCGCTGACTCCGACCCAATCCTCCGCCCGGGACACCGGGCTGATTTTCGTCAGCAACGAAAAAACCAACAACCTGATCGTGCTCGATCCCAAGACCTATCAGGTGGTCAAAGACCTCAAGGTCTCGCGCCGGCCGCGGGACATGCATTTCAGCGCCGATCATAGCAAGCTCTATGTGGCCTGCGGGGATGACGACGTGATCGACATCGTCGATGTGGCGAAGCTCGAAGTGATCGGACGGCTTGCCACGGGGCCGAGCCCGGAGACCTTCGCCCTCGATGAAAAGCGCCGCCGCATCTACGTCGCCAACGAGGAGGGCTCGTCGCTCTCCGTCATCGACATCGACCAGAACATCATCGTGCACGAGGTGCCGACCGGCGCCGAGCCGGAAGGCGTGCTCATCAGCGACGACGGCAAGATATTGTACGTGACTTCGGAGGTCGGCGATCTCATCCATAAGATCGACGCCGAAGGCGGGCACGTGATCGAGGACGTGGTCGTCGGCACGCGACCGCGCCGTTTCGCGGCCACGCCTGACGGCAAGGAATTGTGGGTGACGGCGGAACTCTCGGGCGAGGTCTACATCATCGATCGCGCGAGATTTGCCGTCTCCGGCAAAATCGAGTTTCTGCCGCCGGGCATGCGCAAGACCGACGTCACGCCGGTCGGCCTGGTCATGACCAAGGACGGCAAGACCGCCTACGTCACGCTCGGCCATGCCGCCCATGTCGCCGTCGTCGACGTGCCGAGCCGAAAGATTCAAAGCTACATTCTGGTGGGCAAGCGCGCGTGGGGAATCACGTTTTCGCGCGACGAGGCCAAGCTTTTTGTCGCCAACGGCTTCGGCGACGATATCACGATCATCGATGTCAAAAGCCGCAAGGCGATTGTGTCGGTCCCGGTTGGCCGCATTCCCTGGGGCGTCGCCATCGATGATTGAAAGCGCGTGACATGCGGCGGCGGGTAGGTCGAACGCGCGAGCCATTGGCTCCGTCACCCTCTCCCCTTGCGGGAGAGGGTGGCGAGCCCGCGCCGCGGGCGAGCCGGGTGAGGGGGTTCTTCGATGCGCATGGCCCCCTCACCCGGACGCTCGCTACGCTCGCGTCCACCCTCTCCCGCAAGGGGAGAGGGTATCGGAGCCCGCGGCACGTTGGGTGGTACGCGGCGATAGTAGTAATCGTCGTTGGCATCCCTCAGGCAACATTCGCACAAGACCCGCGAACCGCGCCGGCTTCACAACAACCACGCATCGCCATCGGCTATGTCGAAGTGGCCGGCGATGCGCGCTATGAGCCGATCACAGGATTTGGCCGCCTGGTGCTCAAGACGCGCGAGCGGCCGTATACCGGCGCGCAAGTCGGGCTCGACGAGGCGCAGGCGCTCAGCCGCGTCTTGAAGATCGATTTTGCACTCGAGCGCATCACCGCGGCATCGGCAGCGGAGGTCGCCGGTGTCGTCGTGCAGGCACGCGAAACCCGCGACATGCATTTCTTCATCGTCGATGCACCGGCCGACGCGTTCAAGCCATTGGCCGGCGCCATTCGCGGGCGCGACATCCTCGCCTTCAACGCAACCGCGGCGGAGGACGCGCTGCGCCGCGAGCTCTGCGCGGCGGAGCTGGTGCACACCTTGCCCAGTCTTGCCATGCAAACGGATGCGCTCGTGCAATACCTCGTCTCGCGCAAGTGGCGCGACTTGCTCGTGTTCGAGGGCCCGCTTCCCGCCGACGCGATGCTGGTCAAGGCGCTGGAAAACTCGGCGAAGAAATTCGGTGCGCGCATCGTCGCGCGCCAGCCGTTCAAGCCGGGCACCGATCCGCGCGAGCGGGAGAAGAACGACCCGGCGCTGCTTTCCGCGATCAACCGCGACTACGACGTGGTGTTCGTCGCCGATCACGCCTTCGATTTTGCCCGCACGGTGCCGTATCACACGGTGCGCGCGCGGCCGGTGGTCGGCAGCATCGACCTCGAGCCCACCGCCTGGCATTGGACCTGGGAGCACAATGGCGCGCCGCAGGTCAACGCGCGCTTCGAGAAGCGCTCGGGCGGGCGCCACATGGAGGGTACGGATTGGGCGGCCTGGATCGCGGTCAAGATGGTGGTGCAGGCCACGTTGCGCACGCGCTCGGCGGATTTCGCCAAGCAGCGCCAGTTCATCCTTGGCGAGGGAAGCTTCGACGGCAACAAGGGCCTGGCGGTAAGCGTGCGGCCCTGGGATCACCAGCTGCGCCAGGCGGTTCTGCTCGCGGCACCTTACGAGGTGGTCGCGAGCGCGCCGATCGAGGGCTTTCTCCACAAGAGCAACGAGCTCGATACGCTCGGCGATGACGAGCCGGAGTCGCCGTGCCGTCTGAACAGGTGAGCGAGGACTGAAAGCGATGCAACTGGTCCACGCCGGCCGCGCGCTGCGCGCGGTCACAACCCGCGAAATCGTCAAATTCGTGCAGCAGCGCGGGCGGCTGTTGTCGGCGCTGGTGCGACCGCTGATGTGGCTCGCCGTGTTTGCCGCCGGCTTCTACAACGTGTTCGGCGTCTCGATCATTCCGCCGTACAAGACCTACATCACCTATCAGGTCTATATCGTGCCGGGACTGCTCGGCATCATCCTGCTGTTCCACGGCATGCAATCCTCGCTTTCCATGGTCTATGACCGCGAGATGGGCGTGATGCGGCTGTTGCTCACCGCGCCGCTGCCGCGCTGGGTGCTGCTCGCCTGCAAGCTCGCCGCCGGAACCAGCCTGTCCGTGGTCACCTGTTACGTTTTTCTCGCGGTGTGCATCCTGTTCGACGTCACGTTCGATGCGAGCGGCTGGCTTACCGTGTTGCCGGCGCTGATCATCTCCGGCCTGATGTTGGGCGCGCTCTGGCTGTTCCTTTCCGTCTACATCCGGCAGGTCGAGAACTTTGCCGGCGCCATGAATTTCGTGATGTTTCCCATGTTCTTTTTCTCCTCGGCGCTCTATCCCCTGTGGAAGCTGCGCGAGGGCGGCTCCGAGCTGCTCTACTTTGTCTCGCTCGCCAACCCGTTCACCCACGCGGTCGAGCTGATCCGCTACGCCCTCTACGGCATGTTCGAGCCGATTGCCGCGGCGGTCGTCACCGGCTCGACCGTTCTGTTCTTTTTGCTGGCGGTGATCGGCTACGACCCGCAGCGCGGCATGTTCCGGCGAACCGTGCAGCCGGTGTGATCGTCGGCGTCGTCATGGCCGGGCTTGTCCCGGCCATCCACGTCTTTCTAGTCTATGTTCGGAAGACAAGACGTGGATGCCCGGCCCAAGGCCGGGCATGACGACGATCAATACTGTTCGTATGACAATTACAAATAAGCGCAATTGATCTGCCGCGCGATTTCCTCGCGCAAACGTGCGAGCTCTTCAGGTTTGTGCGGGGTGCGCGGCATGGCGATCGGCACGTCCGCCAGCACGCGCGCAGGGCTCGCGGAGAGCAGGTAAAGCCGGTCGGCAAGATCGATTGCTTCTTCCACGTTATGCGTCACCAGCAACGTGGTGAGGGGGCGCTGCTTGACCAACTCGGCGAGCTCCTCGCGCAGGCGAGCCGCGAGCAGGTTGTCCAGGGAGACGAACGGCTCGTCGAGCAAAAGAAGATCGGGTTTCACGGCAAATGCGCGCGCCAAGGCGACCCGCCGCGCGAGCCCGAGCGAGAGTTCGCCGGGATAGTGATCGCGGTGGGTCGCGAGGCCGAGCGTGGCAAAGAGCACTTGCAGCTCGTCATCGCGTGCATGCGGCGCGGCGAGGCGCACGTTCTGCTCCACGGTGCGCCAGGGAAGCAGGCGCGGCTCCTGGAACACCATGCCCAGCATGCCGTGGGCGGGAAGCGTCACGCTGCCCTCGAAGTCGTGATCGAGACCCGCCACGATCCGCAGCAGCGTGGTTTTGCCGCATCCGGACGGACCGACCAGCGCGGCGACTTTGCCGCTGTCCAGGCTCAGCGCCAGCTCGCCCAGCACGTGGAGCTTCCCCCCCGACGCGGCGCGATAGGATTTCTGCTTGATGGCGACGTCAAGCCGGTTGCGGACGCCAGCGGGCGACATGTCGTTCAAGCGGCTGCACCAGAAACGTTTCGATTGCCAGCATGATCGCGATGAAGGCGAGAGCATAGGCCAGGATGCGGGTGACGTCGAACAATTGGAAGGCGACGCCAATCTCGAAGCCCACGCCGTTGGGCCGGCCGATCAGCTCGACGATGAGAACGATCTTCCAAACGAGTGAGAGGCCCGCGCGCGCCGCCGCCGCGAGATAGGGGGCGAGCTGCGGCAGCACGACGTGGCGCATGCGCGTCCACGCACCCATGCGGAAAACCTGTGCCATGTCGTCGAGCGCGCGGTCGAGCGAGCGGGCGCCTTCGCGCACCGTGACGGTGGCGATCGGCAACTTGTTGAGCGCCACCGCCGCGATGGCGGCGGTCTCGGTCAGCCCCGCCCAGACATAGGCGAGCACGATGATCACCAGCGCCGGCAGATTGAGCAGTACGATCAGCCAGGGATCGCCGAGCCGGTCGGCCACGCGCGAGCGGCCCATGATGAAACCGATCACCGAGCCAATCGCCATGGCGATCACGAATGCGACCGCCACGCGCGCGAGCGTCGCCGCGAGATTGAACGCGAGCGCGCCGGAACGGGCTTCCTCGATGATCGCGAGCGCAACCGCCTGCGGATCCGGAAGGAGCCGCGCGCCGGCAAGCTGCGAGCCGGCGTACCAGGCGGCAACCAGCAGGGCCAGCGAGATCAGTCTCGCGCCCAAGCTCAGTGCTCCGCCGCCGGCCGGTAGAACGTACCGGTGGCAAGCTCGCGCGCGGGCCCGACGAGCTCGGTGCCGCCGATCTCGGCGAGGATCACGTAGAGGGCACGCGCGTCTGCTTCCTCCTCGGCAAGCCGCCGCTGCACGATGCCTTCCGCGTAACGGCGGCGATAGATCGCCAACGCATTGTCGTCGCCGGCGCGGATGCGCGGCGCCAGTCGCAGCCATTCGGCTTCGGAGGCGGCGAGGATTTCCTTGGCTTGGCGCGATGCCGCAAGGAAACGGTCGATGGCGGACCGGTTGCGCGCAGCCCAGCCGCCCTCGAAGGTGTAACCGAGGATGGCGACCGGCCCCTTCGCGCCGAGCGCCTGCATCACGTTTTCCATGGCGACGACGCGCCTGAAACTTTGGCTCTCGAGGTCGGCGCAGAAGTTCCAGAACGTCAGGGTGGCGTCGGTTTCGCCCTGCAGCGCTTTCTGCGACAACAAGGGCGGAGCGCCATAAACGATCGTCGCCTGCCGTTTGAGATCGACATCGGCGCGGCGCGCGAGCGCCTGCAGCAAGAGCCAGCTCTTGTCGAGCGGTCCGCCGGCCACCGCGAGCTTCTTGCCCTTGAGATCGGTCAACTCCCGGATCGGCGAATTCGCCGCCACCATCACCGCACCCAGCGTGCTGGAGGACGGATAGAACACGAGATCGCCGCCGAGCGAACGCTCGCGTGCCACCCACAGCCAATCCGACAGCATGATGTCGGCGGCGCCGCCCTTGAGTGCGACCTTGCCCGCTTCGGTGGAAGCGAGCTCGATCGGCTCGATGGCAAGATCGAGCTTGCGATCGAGGCCGTGCGTCTTGATGACGTCGAGCTCCCAGGCGAGCGTGCCGGTCCGTTGCACTGCGAGACGAATGCGATCGGCGGCGGGGGCATCAGTCGCCGTCGCGAACGCCATAACGAGTGCGAGCGCGAGCGGAGCAGCGGGAAACATCCATAGACGATGCCATAGCCCCGCTCGGTTGCAAATGGCAGACCGCGTGTGGGTTTCCCGGCCACCCGCGTCGCGCTATAGTTCTGCCGTCGGGCGGCCCATCGATCTCGACAACAACACAAGCGCGGCCGCCGTAGCGACGGGAGGAAATGCATGATCCGATCAGCGCTGTTGGGCGCGCTGGTAAGCGCGGCCGTCCCGCTGGGTGTGCTCGCCCAGACATCCCAGGACCTCAAGAACGACGCCAATACACCGAGCGACGTGCTCGTCTACGGCATGGGGTATTCCGGACAGAGGTACAGTCCGCTCACCCAGATCAACAAGGACAACGTGAACAAATTGGTCCCGATCTGGAGCTATTCGCTCGCCGACCTCAACGGCGGGGAATCATTCCCCGTGATCCGCGATGGCGTCATCTACGTGACGACGCACGATACGACGGCGGCGGTCGACGCGCTCACCGGCAAACAGATCTGGCGTGTCATCCACGAGTACCCGCCGGAGACGCTGCGCGTGGTCTGCTGCGGCATCGTCAATCGCGGCGCCGCCATGTACGAAGGCCTGATCATCCGTGCTCTGATGGACGATCGGATCATCGCGCTGGACGCGAAGACCGGCAAGCAGGTCTGGATGGTCAGCTCGCCGGAGCCTGTGACCCACGCGAACGGCTACGCGATGACGGGCGCGCCGCTCATTGTCGACGGCATCGTGATCACCGGCGTGGCCGGCGCCGAATTCAGCCATCGCGGCCTGCTCGAAGGCTACGATGCCAAGACCGGCAAGCATCTTTGGCGGACCTATACGATCCCGGCCAAAGGTGAACCGGGATCGGAGACCTGGGAGGGCGATTCGCAGCTCACCGGCGGCGGCAGCAGTTGGGTGACGGGCACCTATGATCCCGAGCTCGACCTGGTCTATTGGGGCATCGGCAATCCGGCGCCGTGGAATGCGCGCGCCCGCAAAGGCGACAACCTGTTCACCAATTCGGTTTTCGCGGTGCGGCCGAAGACCGGTGAGCGGGTCTGGTACTTCCAGACGACGCCGCAGGACCCGTTCGATTACGACGGCGTGCAAACGCCGGTGCTCGCGACCATCACCATCGGCGGAAGCCCGCGCAAGGTCGTGATGCAGGCCAATCGCAGCGGCTTCCTCTATGTGCTCGACGCCAAGGACGGCAAGCTCCTAGCCGCGAACGCATTCGGCAAGGTGAATTGGGCGAGCGGCGTCGACAAGGAAACCGGCCGCCCGATCGTGACCGACGTGTTCAAGCAGGCGCTCGAAGGAAAAAATGTCACCGTATGGCCTTCGATCTCGGGGGTGACCAACTGGCAATCCCCGGCGTTTAGCCCGCGCACCGGCTTCCTCTACGTCAACACCTTGCACGTCGGCATGACGTACGAAGCGCCCGAGCCGCCGAAGCTCAAGCCGGGTAGCCCATCCGGCGCACCATCGGTCAAACGAACCGTCGTCGTCGATGATCCGAACATCCGCGGCTACCTCAAGGCAATCGATCCGATGACGGGTAAGTCGAAATGGGAGGTGCCGTACCAGAGCCCGAATTACTCTTCGACCATGGTGACGGCGAGCGATCTCGTGTTCACCGGCGTCATGAACGGAGAGTTCCAGGCGCTCGACGCCAACACTGGCAAGGTCCTTTGGAGCTTCCAGACTCCCTCGGGAATCGTCGGTCACCCGGTGACCTGGGAAAGAAACGGCAAGCAGTACGTTACCGTGGTCAGCGGTCTCGGCGGTGTGTATGCGATGCGCGGCGGGGATCCGGCGCTGCAAAACGCGCCCACCGGCGCATCGCTGTGGACCTTCGCGCTGTTTGACAAGTGATCTAGGCGAGGGAAGCCGCTGCGGCGACTTCCCTCGTTTGCCCTACGTCAAGCAATCCAAGCAATGCCAGGTCTGCGTGAATGCGCCGGCGCGATGATTGCGCTCGGCGCATTGCTTTCATTTGTGGCGCCACTATCCGCCCAAGATGCCGCCTCGCCGCAGGATAAAGCCAAAATTGCAGCCGGCGAGACGGTGTACAATACCTACTGCCAGGTCTGCCACGGTGACGCATTGGTCAGCACGGGTCAGGTATTCGATTTGCGTCGGCTCACCGCCAACGATCGGGCACGGTTCGAAAACTCCGTGCGCAACGGCAAGAACCAGATGCCGCCCTGGAGGGGAGTGCTCAGCGACGAGCAGATCGATCAGGTCTGGCAGTACATTCGCGCCAACGCTTATCAGAAATAGAGCCTGAGCTCAGCGGCACCGCGCGCGAGGCAAAAATGGAATTCGGCGTTTTCGACCATCTCGACCGCTACGGCGTATCGCTTGCGGACTACTACGAGGATCGTCTCAAGATCGCCGAAGCCTACGATCGCGCCGGATTTTACGCCTACCATCTGGCCGAGCATCACTCGACGCCGCTTGGGCTTGCCCCTTCGCCGAGCGTGTTCCTCGCTGCGCTCGCCCAGCGCACGCGCAGGCTTCGCTTCGGCCCGCTGGTCTGGGCGATGCCGCTGCATCATCCGCTGCGGCTGATCGAGGAAATCTGCATGCTCGATCAGCTCAGCGGCGGGCGGCTCGAGATCGGGTTCGGCCGTGGCTCCGTCGGCATCGAACTAGAATATTACGGAGCCGATCCGAACCAGGCGCAGGAGGTCTACGCGGAAGCGGTCGACGTGGTGCTGAAAGGGCTGACCTGCAAAGTACTCGATTTTCAGGGCAAGCGGTTTTCGTTCGGCAACGTGCCCATGGAGATCGAGCCGCTGCAGAAACCACATCCGCCGATTTGGTACGGCGTGCATGCGCCGGACAGCGCGGAGCGCGCGGCACGGCGCAATCTCAACGTGGTCAGTCTCGATCCGCCCAACGAAACCCGGCTTTGTATGGAGCGCTATCGCGCGATCTGGCCGCAAGTTCATCGATCGGGCACCGCCTTCCCCAAGCTCGGCCTTGGCCGCTTCATCGTGGTCGCGCCCACCGATGCTGAAGCGCTCATGCTCGCGCGCCGCGCCTATCCGGTCTGGCACGCAAGCTTTACCCATTTGTTCCGGCGGCATGGACGCTCACAGGCCCACCCGCGGGCGGCAACGTTCGATCTATTGCTCGAGCGCGGGCAGGGCATTGCCGGCTCGCCCGCGACTGTTGCGGCGTTTCTGTCCGCACAGCTCAAGGAAACGGGCTGCAACTACGTGGTCGGGCAGTTTGCGTTTGGCGATCTAACGCGCGCGGAATGCCTGCGCTCGATCGCGCTGTTTGCCGACGAGGTGACGCCGAAGCTGCGCGCTCTTCCCTCTCCCCGCGAGAAAACTCGCCGGATGGGTTGACGCCCGCAAAGCGGGCGGAAGCTGCTGTGCCGCAAATTGATGAGTTTCGCTGGCGCTCAACCCATCCTACGCCGGACAATACTTCACTCGATCGCGCGCGGCTCGGCAACTGCCTCCGCCTCGGCGCGCGCATTTCCGCGCAGCGGTAGCGGCTGCTCCTCGAGCATCGCCTGCACCGCTTGCCGCGTCGCTGCGACATCGAGGTTGTGCCGGGCGATCAGGTCCGCGCAGTCCGCCATGATCGAATCGACGTCTTGCAGCTTCTTGAGCCGTTTGAATTGATCATCGCGGGCAAGGCCCATGCCGGCACCGACGATCTCCAGCACGTTCATGATGCGGAATGGATAATCGCGCTCGTGCGCGCACAGCTCGCGGTGGTCGGCGTGATAGACCGCGACCAGCGCATCGATCCCCGCCCGTTCCGCGGCATCGAGCTCATTCTTCTGCAGCTCGCGCCGGTACGCCGGGAGTGCGCGAAAATAGTTGCTCATCAAGCCGACCGCGGGCTGCTTGAGATCGACCAGCTCGACCCCCGGCACCGCGCGCAAAATGTCCTCGGCCGCCTCGACGGCGCCTTTGATGCCGGGGTGGCGATGCAAGGCAACGCGCATCGGCACGCGTTGGCGCAGCAGCGATCGCAGCCGATCGAGCTTCCCGCGCAGGAATAGCATGAACGGCGTCATTTCGAACGGCCGCGCGCCGCGCAGCTTCTCGACGGTCGGCAGCGTCGTTTCCGTGAACTGCACGTGGCAGCTCGGACACCACGAAATCACCTGCCCGGATTTGCTGCGCGCTAGCTTGTCCATGGTGCTCTCGGCGAAGCGGCCGGAAGTAGCCACATCGCCGGCGCGCATCTGCACGACGCCGCAGCAATGGTTTGGTCCGCCGAGCACCTCGTAGCTGACGCTGAGCGCGTCCATGATATCGAGCGCGAGCAGCGCAATGTGCGGCGTCTTGAGCACGTTGCAGCCGGTATAGAACACGAAATCCGGTGGCGTCTCCGGCGTAGTGCGGTTGCGCGGGTTTTGCCCGAGCCGCGCCAGGAGTTCCTCGTCGAGCTGCATCTGCGAAATGTGCGCGACCTCGCGCGCGACCTTGCGAAAGCCGTCGACGCCGTGGCGCCGCCGCTCGCCCGGTTCCCCCTTCCGCGCCATCGCAAGGCGCGCCATGCCGAGGAGAAAGCGCGGATTGACGCCGTAGTCGCAGGCCTTGATGCATTCGCCGCTGAGCACGCAGGCATTGGCCCATTTGCGCGAAGCCTCCGGCCCGTCGCCGGTGCGCAGGATGTCGAGAACGCCGCTGATGACCGCGACGGGTTCCGCATTCACGCCGCCGGGCCCGGTGACCGGGCACACCTCGACGCATTTGCCGCAGCGCGTGCAGGCGTCGACCATCGCGTCGACGCGGGCGGCTAACGCGGTTTCAAACGTGTCGGACATCGGGCCTCGGCGAGTAATGGCTCACCTCGGCACAATTTAGTGCGCGCTCCCAATGAATAGAAGCCGGTCTTCTGCTCGCCGGAACCAGGCCGAAAGCTCACGCAGTGACCGCGATGCCTTGCACCTCGATCATCATCTCCGGCTGGGCGAAGCCTTGGGCCGTGATCGCGGCACTCGCCGGAAAATCCTTGCCGAACAGCGCGCTGCGCAGCTCGGTCATGCGCGTCGTGTAGCGCGCGTCGATGAGGAACACGGTCATCGTGACCATGTCGCTCAGCTTGGCGCCGGCTTCCGCCAGCGTCTTCTCGATGTTGCGGAAGGTCTGGTGAAACTGGGCGTCGAAGTCGCCGGCGAGCGATTTGCCGGAATCGTCGGTCTGCCCGGTATGCCCGGCGATGTAGATGGTGCGCCCGGCGCCCTGCGCGATCACGCAGGGCGAGAATGCACGCTTTTGCTGCCACGTGCCGCGAACGAATGACTTCTGCATGGCTTCTCCCGTCGCGTGTCCTTGTCGCCGCTCATTTCGCGCGGCCGTTCTGCATTGCGCGCCAGAGCCGCTCCGGCGTGGCCGGCATTTCGATGTGACGCACGCCCAACGGAGAGAGCGCGTCGACGAGCGCATTCGCCACCGCCGGCAGCGCGCCGACGCAGCCGGCCTCGCCCGCGCCCTTGACGCCGAGCGGATTGGTCTTGGTCGGCACCGGATTGCTCTTGACCTCGACGGCGCTGATATCGGTCGCGCGCGGCATGGCGTAATCCATGAACGAGCCGGTCAGGATCTGCCCATCACCATCGAAACGGATGTCCTCCATCAGGATCTGCCCGACACCCTGGGCAACACCACCGACGATCTGCCCTTTGAGCAGCAGCGGATTGATCACGGTGCCCACGTCATCCACCACGCTGTAGCGCACGACCTCAGCCGCGCCGGTCTCCTCATCGATCTCGACCTCGCAGATGTGGCAACCGTTCGGGAAATTCTGCACCGGCGCGAAATAAGTCGCGGTCGCGGTCAAACCGACGTCGGCGCCTTGCGGCAAGTTTGTCGGCTCCATCGCCTCCTTGGCCACTTCCTTGATGGTAAGCGTCCGATTGGTTTTCGGGCTTGAGAAAACGCCATCGGCAAAGTTGAGGTCCGCGGCCTCGACTTTGAGCAGGTGCGCCGCGATCTGCGCGGCCTTGACGACGATGCGGTCGGCGGCGATGTGGACCGCCGAACCGCCGATAGTCGCCGAGCGCGAGCCGCCGGTCCCCTCGCCGAGAAACACCTGATCGGTGTCGCCCTGTACGTAGTGCACGTCATCAGGCGCAAGCCCGAGGCGATCGCAGGCGATCTGCTTGAAAATCGTTTCGTGACCCTGGCCCTGAGTAACGCTGCCGGCGAGTAGGGTGACCGTGCCGGTCTTGTCGAAACGAATTTCGGCGCCCTCAAAACCTTGCGCGGCGGCGCGCTCGATCGTGTTGGAGAGGCCAATGCCGCGCAATTTGCCGCGCTTGCGCGCTTGAGCCCGCCGCTGCTCGAACCCGGGAAAGTCAGCAAGCTTGAGCGCCATGTCCATGGTCTTTTCGAACTCGCCGCTGTCATAGGTGAACGTGAGCCCCGTCTTGAACGGCATCGCGCCGGGCGCGATGTAGTTCTTGCGCCGCACCTCGGCAGGATCCATGTCGAGCTCGTCGGCAGCAAGGTCGACCAGCCGCTCGATCACGTACGCGGCCTCCGGCCGGCCATTGCCGCGATAGGGCCGCACCGGACTGGTGTGGGTGAACACGGCGGTGACGTCGGCGAAAATCGCGGGCGTGCGATAGACGCCGGCGAGCGTGCCGATATTGCCGGTAAATGCCTGCATGCCGGTCTGCAGATAGGCACCGATCGCGGCAACCGTTTTCACGCGCAGGCCGAGGAACGTGCCGTCCTTGGCAAGCGCAAGCTCCGCCTCGGTGACGTTGTCGCGCGCCTGCGCGTCGCACAGGAAAGACTCCGAGCGGGTCGCCGTCCATTTCACGGGCCGGCGCGCGCGTTTCGACGCGAGCAGAGCCAGCGCAACTTCGTTATAGACCGCCGATTTCATGCCGAAGCTGCCGCCAATATCGCCGGCAACCACGCGAATCCGGCTTTCCGGCACTTTCAGGATTGGCGCCAGCTCCGAGCGATACGGATGCGTGCGCTGCAGCGTGGTGTAGATCGTGTAGCGGTCCTCGGCAGCGTTGTAGTCACCGAGCGCGCCGCGCGGCTCCATGCTGGCGGCGGTAACCCGGTTGATCACGAAGCGATGCTTGACAACGTGGTCGGCCTTAGCGAAGGCGGCATCGGTTGCCGCCTTGTCGCCGAACAGCTGCACGAAACCCACATTGTCGGGACAGCCGTCCCACACGCGCGGCGCGCCTTCGCGCGTCGCCTCCGCCGTCGAGGCGATCGCCGGTAGCGCCTCGTAGTCGACCGCGATCCGCTCGGCCGCATCGAGCGCCTGGACATAGGTCTCCGCCACGACGAAGGCGACGGGATCGCCGACGAAGCACACTCGGTCGATCGCGAGCGCTGGATAAGGCGGCCGGAACACGCTGCCGTCGCGCCGCTTCAATCCGCCTGGCACCGGCAGGTCGCCCCAGCCGGACGCCTGCCAATCCGCGCCGATGAGTACGGTCAGGACACCGGGCGCGGCCTTGGCCGTGCTCACATCGATCGAGCGAATGCGCGCATGGGCGTGCGGCGAGCGCAACACGTAGCCGAACGCCATGCCCGGCAAGACCATGTCGCCAACATAGCGGCCGCCACCGCGCAGCAAGCGCGGATCCTCGAACCGGGACACACTCTGGCCGATTGCGAATTCACCCATGTCGTTCCTCGGTCTGTTTGCAAACGCCGCTTATCGCAAAGCCGCGCTCCGGTGACTACAATGCTGCCGCAAGCCTCGGCTGGCACTGCGTATCTCACTTGTTCACTCCCGACTTCAATTTCCTCCTCCGCTGCCCGAGCATGCGCAGGCGGAGCGCATTCAATCGGATGAAGCCGGCGGCGTCACGCTGATCGTACGCAGTCTTGCCCTCCTCGAAGGTGACGAGGTCCTGGTCGTAGAGCGAATAGGGCGATGAGCGCGCGATCACCGCGGCAGTGCCTTTGTAGAGCCGCAGCGTAACGGTGCCGGTCACGAACTCCTGCGACGCGTCGATGGCAGCTTGCAGCATGTCCCGTTCCGGCGCGAACCAGAACCCGTTGTAGATGAGCTCGGCGTATTTCGGCATCAGCTCGTCCTTGAGATGCGCGGCGCCGCGATCGAGCGTGATCGATTCGATGCCGCGATGCGCCGCGAGGAGAATAGTGCCGCCCGGCGTCTCGTACATGCCGCGCGACTTCATGCCGACGAAGCGATTCTCGACCAGATCGATCCGGCCGATGCCGTGCTTGCGGCCAAGCTCGTTGAGCGCGGCAACCAGAGCGGCGGGCGAGAGTCGCTTGCCGTCGAGCGCGACCGGATCCCCGCGCTCGAACTCGACCGTGATGGTCTCGGCTTTATCCGGTGCTTCGCGCGGATCGCGCGTGCGCGAATAGACGTAATCGGGCACCTCCTGCGCCGGGTCCTCCAGCACTTTTCCCTCGGACGAGGCATGCAGAAGATTGGCGTCGACCGAGAACGGCGCCTCGCCGCGCTTGTCCTTGGCGATCGGGATCTGGTGCTGCTCGGCGAACGCGATCAGCGCCTCGCGCGAACGCAGGTCCCATTCGCGCCACGGCGCGATCACCGTGACATCTGGCTTGAGCGCGTAATAGGCAAGTTCGAAGCGCACCTGATCGTTGCCTTTACCAGTCGCGCCGTGCGCGACGGCATCGGCGCCGACTTTTTCCGCGATCTCGATCTGCCGCTTGGCGATCAGCGGCCGCGCGATCGAGGTGCCGAGCAGATATTGCCCCTCGTAGAGCGCGTTCGCGCGGAACATGGGAAACACGTAGTCGCGCACGAACTCTTCACGCAAATCTTCGATAAAGATGTTTTCCGGCTTGATGCCGAGCAGCAGCGCCTTCTCGCGCGCGGGTTTGAGTTCTTCGCCCTGCCCAAGGTCAGCGGTGAAGGTGACGACTTCGCAGCGGTACGTCGTCTGCAGCCATTTCAGGATGATCGAGGTATCGAGCCCGCCGGAATAGGCGAGCACCACCTTCTTGACCGCGCGCGTTTTGGCGTCCTGGGGCATCAATCAATCACGGCCAAACGGCCGAAGCCTTCTCCTGCGCAATCGCCGCACACATGCGTAGCAGCCGCCGTCGCGCAGTCTGCGCAAGCATGACTGCGTACCGGCATCATGACGCGTGATTAGCGGGCCGGACTATAAGAAAGGGACGCGTGTGGCGCCATACGGCTTCTCAGCCATATGGCGCAACAGCGCGAAGTACGGATTACGGGCTAGCGCCCCTCACGCGGCCGGACGCGTGGCCGACCGCAACGTGTTGAAGCGCGCCTTCTGCTCGTCGCTCAGCCCATCGTAGAACCGGGTGAGCGCGGGCTGCACGGTGCGGACCGCCGCAAGCATCGCCTGCAGCCGCTGCTCCATCGCCTCGACCCGGCCGGTCGGCGTGAGTGACTGATAGCTCGGGCAATTGGCTTTGAGGCTTTCTGCTGCCTTGAGCGAAGCATCCTTCAACGCATCGAGGGAGGCCTGCTGCTCCGGCGTCGGCCGCACCGCCTGGGCGATGCGGTCGATCGGCAAGTCGGCCACTCCCGGCGCTCGCTCCTCGCACAGCGAGGTGAGATTGCGCCGGTCCTGGCCGGCGGCAGCCTCATTCGCGGGCTCGACGGCGTTGAAGCGCGCCTTCTGCTCGTCGCTCAGGGATTGATAGAAGCGATCGAGCGCCGGCCGAATGGTCTGCACGGCAGCCAACATCACTTGCAGTCGGTTCTCCATCGCCGCGAGGCGTCCGGTCGGGATGCTCGGCAGATCGTTGGGGCACGCGCCCTGGAGGATGCCGATCGCCTTGGCGTTGGCGGTCTTGAGCTCGTCGAGCAGCGGACGCTGGGCGTCGGTCGGCTGCACCACTTCGCTGATACGCTCGACCGGCCAATCCGTGAGCTCCGCGGCCTGGGTGGTGCAAACATCGGCGGCGCGCTGTTCCCCATCCGGCGTGCGCGTGACGACGCGCCGCGGAGAGCTTGCGACGGCGCCGGGGCCGTGGCTTGGCGCTCGACCGGGATCGGCCGCGGCGTAGCCCGAGTAAGCATAAGGACCGTAGATGCCGTAGTAGACGTCGTTGTACGCATACGGCCAGAAGTCGTCGTAGGCGTAAGGCCAGTACACGTAATCGAAGAAATCCCAATAGGCGTAGGGCCAGAACAGCGGCCCGAACCAGCCGATGGTGAGGCCGCCCCACCACCAGGGCCAGAACGAACAACAGAATCGGCCGCCGAATCGCGCCCATCCGAAGCGCCCGCGCCAGGCGACATTGCCGATCGCGTGTGTGCCGAACACGGCATGGGCGCGCGCGAGATTGGCGTTGTGGGCGAGCGGGCCGGTGCGCGCGAGGCTGCCTGCGTGCAGAGCGCCGGCCGCTGCCGTCCGCGCTCCCGCGCTGGCGAGGCCGAGGCGGCTGCCGGCTGGCCCATGGATCGCGCCGGCACGGGAAATGCGCGAACTGGCACCACTATGGGTGATCCGCGCCGTCGAGACGCGGGACCCGGTGAATGAACGGCCGGCGACGCCGCCGCCGAACGAGCGCGCTGCGATGCCACCGCGGCTGATATGCGCTCCGCTAAACGAGCGGACGCCCATGGCGCCGCGGCTAATGCCCATTCCGCCGAAGCCGCGGCCCATGCCCCCCATGCCGCCGATGCGGGCACCGCCAATGCCGCCGCCACCGAAGCCGCGTCCGCCGCCAAAGCCGCCGCCCCCGAAGTGGCCGCCTCCGCCGCCGCCTCCGAAGTGGCCGCCGCCACCGCCACCGCCGCCCATGCGTGCGTCGGCTTCGACCGTGAGCAACGGAACGATGAGGAGGAGCATCGCGGCGATGCTAAGCCCGGACTTGAGCGCCAGTTTGACGTCAGGTTTCCGCGAAAATGGCGTTTGTGCCACCGTTGATCCGCGCGCATTGCAGACTTCAGGTGCTGGCGTTGCCAGTGCTGACATTCGTAGCGTTGACATAGGCATCTCCCGGAACGGTGCCGCCCGACGCTATATAGGGATACTGTGTTTAATTATATCATGGCTTCCTGAAGACATGCAGCGACAATCACGTTCCCGCCATTCATCGGTTGTTCAGAATAGCGCAGACAAGCAAACCCCATATTCGATCTGTTAAACTGCGCGGGTCGGCGAATGGTTCCCTGGTATCGACACGCCTTCGGCTCGCCGTCGGCAAAATTCGCGATGGAAATAGTCAGGAGGAATTTGAATGTTGACCCTGTATTACGCTCCGGGAGCATGCTCGATGGCCGCGCACATCGTTCTGGAGGAGAGCGGCGAGAAGTATCAGGCGCAGCCGGTCGATCTGGCGGGCGGCGAGCAGCGCACCGAAACTTATCTCAAGATCAATCCGCAGGGCCGGGTGCCGGCGTTGCGTCTCGACAACGGCGAGCCGCTTGCGGAGAACACCGCCATTCTGCCCTATCTCGGCAAGCGCTTCGGACTGTGGCCGAAAGACTCTGTGGCTGAAGCGAAGGCGCTCTCGCTGATCGGATTCTTCGCCGCGAGCGTGCATCCCGCGCACGCCCATATCGGCCGGCCCGAGCGCTACGCCGCCGACCCCGCTGCCCACGCCACGCTGCGGGAAACGGGCCGCAAAGTCTTTCACGGCTATTTGCAGCAAATCGACCGAATGCTTACCGGTCGTGAGTGGGTCGGTGATAACTATTCGGTGCTCGATCCGTATGGTTTCGTGTTCTACACCTGGGGCGTGCGCCGCGAGCTGCCTATGAGCGATCTTAAGAGTTACACCGCGTTCAAGGATCGCATGCTGCAACGTCCCGCCGTTCAACGGGTCGTGGCAGACGAGAAGATCAAACTCCAGTGACGTCCAGCATCAAACCGATGGCATTTTCTGCCGCTCATGCCCGCGCAAGCGGGCATCCAGAATCGAGAGAACATCGGTTTCGCTCTGGACCCCCGCTTCCGCGGGGGTGAGCGGAAGGAGACATGTGGTTCGGCGCGATTGCCCAAGCGCAGCGACATCGAAGGCGCATTGCGTCGGCTCGCACCGCGCATTCCACCGCACGAATTTGGCGCCATCGTTGATCATGCGCTGGACAGCCGCGGCTTGCGCGTCGCAACGCCAGAAGCGGCGGCGTGGCTGGCGCTGGTAAGCTATGTCCGCCACACTCTGACCGAATACGACGGTTTGCTCGAGCAGGGCTACGACGTCGAGAGCGCACGGCACTTCGTGCTTGCCGAGATGGACGAAATCCTCAAACGTTGGGGCGTACGCCGCGCGTTAAAGGACAATGACTGAGGAGCCGGCTGTCTCGTCCCGAACGGCCCGCAGCTCAATTCGCGGCACGCACCCCGAGCCGTACGAGGCGCGGCAGCACCTCGTCACAAAAATACGGCAGCTCTTCCAGATAATTGACGAACGAGACCGCAATGCCGCGCATGCCGGCGCCGCTGATGCTCTCGAACTCCTCCGCCACCCGATCCGGCGTTCCGACAAATGGGTAGCCGCCGATCGCGTGTGAGGCAAAGTACTGCCGCTTCTTGATGTATTCCTCCGGCGGAATGGTCTGCGGCGTGATGCTTTTGTTCGCGAGCATGCCGTCGATTGCAACCCAATCCGCATTCTCGATGATGGCGTGACGGTAGTAGTCCTCCGCTTGCTTCTGACTCGGGCGGCAAATCACCTGCCCAACTGTAAAGACCTCGATCTCGCGGCCGACCGCCCGCGCCGCTTCCTTGATCTCCGCGACTTTTTTGACATTGCCTTCTAGCGAAGTCCGCGAGCCCGCGGTTGCCACGAAAAACGCATCGCAATTGCGCAACGCGAAGGCCTGGCCGACGGGCGAAGAGCCCGCGTTCATGAGAATCGGCCGCGTGCCCCCGAACGGCTTGGGATGGGCCCGCACGCCTTCGAGTTTGAGAAACTGTCCCGCGAAGTCGAAGCTGCCCGGTTCGGACCACGCCCGTTTGACTACATCGAGCCACTCCTGCGCAAAGTCATAGCGCGCGTCGTGCTCGCGCTGGGTGACGCCGAACATCTCGAATTCGCCCTCGTTCCAGCCGACCACGAGATTGACCCCGAAGCGGCCCTCGCCGATGTGGTCGGCGGTTACGAATTCCTTGGCGGCGATCAGTGGATGAAATAACGGCGCGTGCACGGTTCCGAACACCGTCATACGCCTGGTCGCACCGAGCAGGCCGACCGCCCAGGTGACCGTTTCCAGTGTGCTGCCGTGAAAATCGGTGTCGCCGCCGTAGCCCTTCCAGCGGCCGATCGGCAGCATGAAATCGATGCCGGCATCGTCCGCCATGCGCGCCAGGCGCAGGCAATCCGGCCAGCTCGCTGACCAGCGTTCCGGCACTTTCGTGGCGGAGCGGCCGGATGAACAGTTGGCGCCGAAGATTCCGATCTTCAGCGCGTTGGCGTTATACATGGCAACGCGGTCGCGCATTGTTCCAGCGCGGGCTAGCACGGCTTTGTCTCCGTCAGCGTGCGAAACCGCAGTTCATTCCTGCTACCGGCGGTACGGTCCAAGCTCCTTGACGGCCGCTTCGACGAAAGAGCTGTCGACCACATCATCGAGATTGACGGCGCCCTTGACCAGACCTTGCGCCATGTAGAAGGCGAGATCATAGGCGAGGCTCGACTTGTTGACACGGCCGTCCGGATTCATGCCGGTGGGCGTAATCGCCTTGTAGATGTCGCGGCTCTTGATCGGCGTCGCTTCGGACAGGATGGCAATGACCGCATCCGCATTCGCTCCGTCAAGCCTGCCGTTCGCGAGCGCACCGTTGTAGAAGCGCACCGCGCGCAGATAAGCGCGCATGAAATGCGTCGCCGCTTGGGGCCGCTTGAGCGCGAACTCCTCCGAATACAGCAGGACAGCAATCTGATGATTGGGCAAAATCTCGTCATCGGACTTGATCAGGACGGCATCGCCGTTCTTGATGGCGAGCGTCGGCGCGGGCTCGACCGAGGCTGAGGCGTCTACCGACTTGTTCTTGAGCGCGGCGACGTGGTCGGGCAACGGCATGTCGACCGTTTCGACATCGAAATATTTCAAGCCGACCGACTTCAACAGCGTGTTGAGCGTCGAGGTGTTGCTCACTCCCGGGGCATTCATCGCGAATTTCATGCCTTTGAGGTCTTTGATCTCCCGGTAGCGTCCGCTCTCGACATGGTCCTTGCGCACCAGAATCTTCGTCGCCCCGTATCCCGGCGGCGACGACGCTTTGTCCGCGACGATCTTGATTTTGATGCCCCGCGCGACCGCGTTGTAGAGTCCGGCCGAGGCGGAGCCGGCGCCCGCTTCGATCTGGCCCGCACCGAGCGGTGCCACCATATCCGCGGCCGAGCGGAAGTTGACGACTTTCACCTCCAGGCCTTCGTCGCGAAAGTAGCCCTGCTTGTCCGCGATGTAGATCGGCGCGTCGCTGGTGCTGCTGGTGGCACCAACCGTGATCGCCTGCGCAGCAGCCGTAATGGTGGACGCCATCAATACGCAGGCAGCAAGGCTGGCAAAAACCCTGTAGCTCAAGCGCGATTGCTCCCGTTCCACTGCAACCCGTGAGGCAACGATAACGAAGCGGCAGGGAACTTCGAGCCTCGCCGCCGTCACCGCAGCCGCAGCGCCCGCGGAATCCGCTGCAACAACTGCTCCACGCTTGCGTCCGTGATGCGTGTCGGGCGCCAGCGATAGAGCCATGCGTGCGTGAGCCAGATGATCAGAAACGTGAATACTCCTGCGAACACCACGTCGGAGAAGAAGTGGGCGCCCGCCGCCATGCGCTGCGCCCCGACCGCCACGCCGAAGGCCAGCGCAGCCGCGTAACCGAGCGCGCGCCACTGCGGCGGGAGCACCGCGGCCGGCGCCAAGGTCCAGAACGCGCCCGCGGGTTCGCCCCCGATGAACGAGCAATTCTTCGGGCAATCGCCGCGCGGATCCCACCAGGGGCGGAAGTGCTCATCACCGCCGAATTCGGCTATGTCGATGGGCCGCGGCCGCCCCCAATGCTCCTTGAGCCCGAGGTTGGCAAGCACGCCAGGAGCAAGCGCGAGCGGGATCAGCATCAGCAGGACCGCGCGCCCGGGAATGAGCAGCGGCCGCTGCGGACGAACCAGCTTTGCGACGGGCGCGACGGCCGCCGGCAAGGCGATGAGCGTGATCAGCCAGACGGCAGCGTCCCGGGCACGGAGATAGACCGGATCGTAACTGCGCCAGAAGCCGCCGCGCGCAGGGTCGAAGAACGGACTCGCAAGGTTGATGTCGAGTTCCGGCCAGATGCCGAAGATCAGGCCCACGGTTACCCCGATGGCGAGCGCAATCACAAGGGCGGTGCGGTTCATGAATGCAGAAGCGAGGCGACTCAGCAAGCGGCGATCATTGTGGCTTGGGCGCTTGCTGCCGGCAGACTTGCGTGTCGCCTTGGCTCCCCCACAACCAATCGCCGCATTTGTCGCAGCCGGAGAGCACGGTCGCGAGCACGATCGCGCCGAGGAGCCGGTAAACGTTCCTCTGCCAACTTGCAGCTGCTCGCATCCAACCCGCCTTTCATCGAGACCCAAGCGGGCGCGTTACGACCCTCAGCTCGGAACTCCACCTGCCCGGTCCACTGCCGGGCTAGCACAAATTTGCTAACGGATTTGCGGCGGGGATGAGGCTTTCGGTCGAAAAGCCGGTTTCCAGAAGCCGGCAGTCCACCCCGCGATCGCCCAGTACGTCAGCCCCCAAACCAACCCGGCGGCGATCACAATGAAGTCCTCGTCAACGGAGACCTCACCCTCGGGCAGAAAGCTCAGCCGATCCCATCCGACCCATGCGGAAACCGCCCCGCTGCACAGATGAAATATCCAGGAGCGCACGGCGAGAACTTCCGAGATCAGAATCCCGATCACATTTGGAAGCCACATCACAAGCAGCGTCGCGATCAGCAACTGGACGAAGCCGGAGGCGAATGTCGCATAATCTCGAACCTGCGCTCCGTCCGGGGACTGCCCTACCCCCCAAGAGCCGAGCACCACGACCAACGATCCCGCCACGACCGCCATCGCATAACCGAGCGGCACTAGCACAACGCGCAGCAACAGGCGGCCCAGCGTTTCCATGATTGCGCCAATCAATCGGTCATGGTCATGGCGCGCAATGCAAGCCGCTCGCGCGCCGAGAGCTTTTCCGTCGCGCTCTTGAGTTGGCCGCAGGCGGCGAGGATGTCACGGCCGCGCGGGGTGCGCACCGGCGAGGCGTAGCCGGCATTGAAGATGACCTCCGAGAATTTCTCGATCTGGTCCCAGTCCGAACACTCATAGCGCGTGCCGGGCCACGGATTGAACGGGATCAGGTTGATTTTCACCGGGATGCCCTTGAGCAGTCGAACCAGCGCCTTGGCATCGGCGAGCGAGTCATTCACGTCCTTGAGCATCACGTATTCGAAGGTGATTCGCCGCGCATTGGAAAGTCCGGGATAGCTGCGGCAGGCGTCGAGCAGTTTCTGGATCGGGTATTTGCGATTGAGCGGAACCAGTTCGTTGCGCAATTCGTCGCGCACCGCGTGCAGCGAGACCGCGAGCATGCAGCCAATCTCGGCACCGGCGCGCGCGATATTCGGCACCACGCCTGAGGTGGACAGCGTGATGCGGCGCTTGGAGATCGCGATGCCATCGCCGTCCGCGGCTATCAGCAGGGCATCACGCACCGCTTCGAAATTGTAGAGCGGTTCGCCCATTCCCATCATGACGATGTTGGAGACGAGGCGATCTCCTTGCGTCGGCAGGCCGTCGCCCTGCGCGCGCTGCATGCCAAGCCAATCTCCCAGGCGGTCGCGCGCGATCATGATCTGACCGACGATCTCGCCTGCGGTGAGATTGCGCACAAGCCGTTGCGTGCCCGTGTGGCAGAATGAGCAATTGAGCGTGCAGCCAACCTGGCTGGAAAGGCAAAGCGTGCCGCGGTCGGCCTCGGGGATGTAGACGCACTCCACCTCATGCGGACGCTCGCCTGCGTGCTCGCCGGGCAGCCGGACCAACCATTTGCGCGTGCCGTCGGCCGAGATCTGTTCCGCCATCACCTCAGGGCGCGTCAGGGTGAAGTGCTGGTCGAGGCTTGCTCGCAGATCTTTGGAGACGTTGGTCATCTCGGCAAAATCCTTGGCTCCGCGCACGTAGAACCAATGCCAGAGCTGCTGCACGCGCATCTTTTGCTGAGCAGGCGGCACGCCGATTTTGCCCAGCGCGTCGGCAAGCATCGCCCGCGACATTCCGACGAGCGACGGTTTTGCCGGCGGCACGTAGCGCTCGAGCGGGGTTTTTTCGATGGCTTGCCCGGCGCCAGCTGGGCGCGGCTCGACATCGAAGGAAGAAAGCGGAACCGTCATTTATCGCTCAGATCGGCATGATCGCAGTGCATCCCATAGATGGGAGGCCGAACCCGCGGGCAACAGATTGCCGAGAAGCTTTACCGCGCTGCTCGTCCTCGCGAAAGCGGCGACTCAGAGCCACAGATCCGAGGAAGCGGCCCTGGATTCCCGCTTGCAGGGGGAATGAGCGGCTGAAGGCGTCATTGCAACTTTTCGATCAGCGCCATTGCCGCCGCCGGAGCGCGTACTTTTGCGCCTGAGATCATGTAGATGAAAACGTCGCGCTTGGTTTTTGCGGAAGGCTTGTCGGCAATGGTCGAAAGATCATCCGGCGCTCCGCCAGCAGCAAAGATGCGCGCGCGCTTTGCCCAGGCGTCGAGCGCGGCCGGTGGGTAGCCGGTCTGCTCCTTCTCCGAGGTACGCTGCAGGCGGGCATAAACGAAATCGCTTGTGATATTGGCGATCACGGGGTGTTTGTCCGATTCCACGAGCACGACTGCCACGGAAAACCTGCGCAACAGCGCAATAAACGATCGGTCGACAAAGCTTGCGTGTCGGACCTCCACGGCGTGGCGGATCGGCTGATCATCCAGCCGTTGCGGCAATAGGGCTAAAAAGCTTGCGAAATCCTCCGGCTCGAACTTCTTGAAGGGCGGCATCTGCCAAAGCACGGGGCCGAGCTTCGATTTGAGCTCGAGGACACCGCTGGCAAAGAAACGATCGATCGAGTCACGCGCCTCGCCGAGCACGCGCCGATTCGTCGCAAATTGCGGTCCCTTCAGAGCAAAGACGAAATCGTCCGGGGTCTCTTGCGCCCATTTGCGAAAGCTCGCCGGTTTTTGCGTGCGGTAGAAAGTGCTGTTGATCTCAATGCTGGTGAGCTTGCGGCTTGCGTGCTCGAGCTCGCGCGCCTGCGGCAGCCCCTTGGGATAGAACTCGCCG
>Ga0306924_10000299_pt1 | contig 40688 bp, 35 predicted proteins | sample sta12Can44000111_FD_203756 | JGI IMG/M metagenome (GOLD analysis project Ga0306924, IMG submission 203756) | Lab enrichment of tropical soil microbial communities from Luquillo Experimental Forest, Puerto Rico - statanox.12C.anox.44.000.111 (v2)... | ecosystem: Environmental > Terrestrial >... | reverse complement strand
TATCTTGATCCCGACATGCATCACTACGCGATGGCCAGCGGAGAAGTCGTGGTCCAGGTCCACGGCACGTCTCCTTTGCAATTCAATTATGTCAATCCTGCGGATGACCCGAGTCGGAAGAAATAGCCACCGTAAGCCTTTGCGGTAAGCGGCTCGGGACCCTTCTCTGGACGGATGGTCGGCGCCCCGGAGAACGGGGATCTGTCTGAGCACGTATTCTGGCATTCCGCGTGCTAACGAGGGGAAGACCACACGGAGGTCCCTACTCTCGTGGCTGGTGCAGATATATCGAGCCCAATACACGTTTCACTGTTCACGGGGGTACTCCTTTGTAGGTCGGTCATGTCAACGATGACAACCTACTCTCACAGGGGCGCCCTTTTACAATGCGTTTACGCCAACACGCCATCGCCTCAGGAATGACCCCTTTTGCGAAGGTCGTAACTGGCTTCGGTGCTGATACTTCTCACAGTGGTATCGAAAGCAGTCTCAATTAATTCTCTTGTAGAGACCCGAAGTGGATGGGCAAGGTGGATGCGAGTTTATTGACCGATATCGCAGATTAGCGCCATTTCTGCCGACTCAACAAAAGGAACGCAAGAGGGGCAACTTATGCACTGCAGAATGTTAAGGATAGTAATATCGTTGGGTTTGCTGGCTTCGGTGTTCGCAACGAGCGCCCCTGCCCAGGAAAAGGCCAAAGCTAAGGGAATGATCAAGGCACGGACTGGGGAAACTTTGATCGTAAAGACGGATGATGGGAATACCACCACTGTCGTTCTGACGGACGAAACTACCACGAAAGACGATAAAGGACTATTCGGCCTGGACAAGGAGATCATGTCGAATGCTGTATTGATACCGGGGCTCAAGGTCAGGGTCGATGGCACATCCGACGATCAAGGTCGGATCGTAGCCAAGACGATTACCGTCGACGGTGATGATCTGGAAACGGCCGAGATGATTCAGTCTGGGTTGCATCCCACTGCGGAACAGGTTTCCGCAAACATGCAGGCGATTGAGGCGAACCGCCAAGGTGTCGCTGCCAATAAAGTAGAACTCGCGGCGCAAAAGGAGAATATCCAGACCAATCAGCAAAACATTAGCTCGAACCGTCAACAGATTGAGCAAAACATAAAGGACATCGAAGAAAATTCACAGCGGTTCACGGCTTTAGCCGATTACGACGTCAAGGCCCAAGCAACCGTGAACTTCGAAGTTGGTAGCTCCAAGATCTCGGCGAAGGACCAGATTGAGCTGAAGGAGCTAGCGAACACCGCCACTCGCCTCAAGGGATACATCATCGAGGTGACGGGCTATGCTGACTCGACGGGGAGCGCGGCCATGAACACAAAACTGAGCGAGGACCGTGCTAAAGCCGTCGTCACTTATCTCATGCAAAAAGGTGAGGTGCCGGTGCGGCATATCGTCGCGCCTGGCGCCATGGGTGAGTATGGCGCTGCTGCCCCCAACGAGACCAAGGCCGGGCGTGCTGAAAACCGCCGCGTTGAGGTAAAGGTACTGGTCAATAAAGGCATCGCAGGGAGCTAAGCACAACTATCCAATCTGCGGGGTTCGCTCCCGCTCGACAGGCAGCGTGCGCGGTCCATGTTCTCCGTGATAGACCGGCCGCAGCATTGCTGCGCGTAATAAGTCGGTTTGAGCAAATCGTAGAGCCATGTGGCCCAGCTGCCTTCTTCCCAGGTCACATGCAACTCGCCCCCTAGCTAGACCGTCGATAAACCGCAGAATGCTGCTGGCCTCGGTTTCCACGATGGACTCCATCCCCTGCGTGCCCGTGCCATTCAGCACCGCGATCACCACCGCTTCCTTGTGCACGTCCATGCCGATGTAGTTAAGGTCACGACTCATGAGAGTTGCCTCCTTGAGGGAAAGATCATTCGCGTCTACGACTTGTCTTTCCCTCAAGGCACAGTGCCATGGTTCCCGGGATCTTCCTATCCTTGTCTCTCTCTCGAAGTATTGCTCTCTTTTGAGCCCGTCGTGCCATTACCCACTCGCGCCGCTGCAGCGAAGCGAAGCCCTGCACAGCGCAGCCGAGCGGAGGCGGCGCCTCACCATCTGCTTCAACCTTACTGAAGCAGGGCGCTCTTTCATAATGCATGGACACCGGGTCGTTGCATGGTGCGCCACAAAAAGGCGAACAAACGACGCACGCCCATGTAAATGCCTGATTTCAACAACTGACGACAGAAACGATGCCTCGGGGCATTCTTGAACTTCTATTTCTCTTCTTTCGTATCTTGCACAATGGTGAAGTTCGCCTTCCGCGTCGCACCTGCCGCCCTAGCCGTTTGCGTTTTCGCCTGGGGGCAGCCGCCGTCCGACGTCCCGATTGACATTCAGATTCCGTTCCACCCCATTCCCGTGAAGGCAGAAGGCAAGCTTCATCTGCTCTACGAATTGCATCTGACGAATTTTCATTCACAAACCCAGATGCTCTCTCGAATCGACGTAGAAGCCGACACGGGAAAGCTGGCAGGGCATACCGGAGATGCATTGTCCAGCCTGATGGCTCACCCCGGCGCTGCACCCGGAACAAACCTCAAGGAAGCGATTCCGGGTGGAACTCGCGCTGTCGTATTCCTGGATGTCACACTTGATGGTCAGGCGGTGGTGCCGCGAGAACTGTCACAGAAACTTTGTTTTAAGGCCGAGAACGCGAATGGTCAGGAAAGGTGCATTGACCACGTGCAACTTCCTGTCAACCTGGTGGGAGCAATTTTGTTAGCTGCACCTCTGCGCGGGACAGGATGGGTCGCACTGAACGGACTCTCCAACAATTCAGTCCACCGCCGAACCCTCGTCGTCGTCGACGGGAAGGTTCATCTGGCACAGCGTTTCGCAACAGATTGGAGTCGTATCGGTCCGGACGGCCTCGCGTTCCGTGGCGATCCCTCAAATCTCACTAACTGGTCTCCCTACGGAGCCGATGTGCTCGCCGTCGCTGATGCCGTGGTCACTGACACCAAGGATGGCATCCCCGACAACAATCCCGCGTCTGAGACAAAAGCTGTGCCCATTAACCTGGAGACGGTCGGAGGCAACTACCTCATCCTTGACCTGGGAGATGGATCGTTTGCTTTTTACGCCCACTTGAGGCCCGGCAGCCTGCGCGTCAAAACGGGCGATAAGGTGCGTCGAGGGCAGGTGCTAGCTTCCCTGGGAAATTCCGGCAACTCCGATGCCCCGCACCTGCACTTCCAGGTTTCGAATGGCAATTCTCCACTTGGGGCTGAGGGGGTGCCCTACATTCTCAACTCGTTCGTGGAGCAGGGACTGTTGTCCTCGAAAAGCCAACTGGTCAGCGGCGGGTGGCACGGAGATCCCAGGAACGCGATCGAAGTAAAACGTGAAATGCCGGTGGAGAATGCTGTCATCACGTTCCCGTAACGGGGCGAACATGCACGCCCATGGTATCGGGTTCACCAGGAAAGGTTGATCGAATCATGTTTAGTCGCACACATCGGTGCCCGCCCGCGCGCCCTCGTCTCCAACTGCTAGACTAGAAGCTTGCCCCCTCGCAAGACATCGTCGTCGAAAGCTGCGGAGAGTGCTCCGGCGCGGTCGAGCATCTCGTCGACTCGGCCCGGCACGCCTGCTGAGAAGTCCACTTCTGCACCGGCTTCGGCTCCGGTAGAGATCCCCGTCAACCCCAAAGGCCGCGTCTTCCTCATCGACACCATGTCGTTCATCTTCCGCGCGTATCACGCCATGGCGCGGCAGCGGCCCATGTCGACCAAGAGCGGCGTGCCGACGGCGGCGACTTATGTGTTCGTCAACATGCTGCGCAAGCTGCGCGACGACTTCTCTCCGGAGTACCTGGCAGCGGTGTTCGATGTGGGCGGGCCAACCTTTCGCGATCAGGAGGCGGAGGCCGTCACCGCGGTTAAGAAGTTCGACATCAAGACGCAGACGTTCCAGGAAGTCGCGTATCACGGCTACAAGGCGAACCGGTCGGAGATGCCTCCGGATCTCGCGCAGCAGGTCCCCTACATTCGGCGGGCGCTGGACGCTTACGGGATCCCGATCCTTGAGCAGCAGGGGTACGAGGCTGATGACGTGATCGGCACTTTGGCGCGCAAGGCGGCGACCGAGTCGTACACGGTGTTTGTCGTGTCGAGCGACAAGGACATGCTGCAGCTCGTCAACGATAAGGTGCTGGTGCTGAATCCGCCGAAAGACAACCTGATTGCTGACGCAGCGAAGGTGGAGGAGATTCTGGGCGTTCCTCCCGAGCGCGTGATCGACGTTATGGCGCTGCGCGGCGACTCAATCGATAACATTCCCGGCGCACCCGGGATCGGCGACAAGGGGTCAGTGGAGTTGATCCGACGCTTTGGCAGCGTGGAGCAGGCGCTGGAGCGGGCGGTGGAAGTGGAGCGGAAGACGTATCGCGAGTCGCTGCTGAACAACAAAGAAATGGTGCTGTTCAGCAAGCGCATGGTGACGATCGATACAAACGTTCCGGTCGAGCTGCACCCGGAACGGATGAAGTCGGGAGCTCCGAATATCGCGGCGCTGCGGGAACTTTTCTTCGAGCTGGAGTTCACGTCCCTGCTGAAGGAGTTGCTGCCGGTGGCGGAAGTAACGGAGGCGCAATACGGCGAGGCAAAGTCGCGGGCGGACCTGGAGAAAGTCTTGAAGGCGGTGGCCTCGGGTGGATTTCTGGCGGTTGCGCTGGAGGGAGAGGGCGCATGCCCGCCAGAGAAAGAGGCGGCAGCGGTCGAAGCTGAGTTCGGGCAGCTGCTGCTGGAGCAGCCGTCGATACAGTCATTTCCCGTCATGCGCAGCATGGCGGTTTCGGCAGAGCCGGGGAGCGCGACGGTGGTGGCGCTGGACTCTGAAGCAGCACCGAAGCTGAAGTCCTCGCTGAGCGACTCGAAGCTTCCGAAAGCTCTGCATGATTACAAAGATGCGCTGCACCGGCTGAACTCGATGGCGATTGAACTTGCCGGCGTACGGCACGACTCGAGGCTGTATTCGTATCTGCTCGATCCGACCTACTCCTCGCATGGCCTGGCTGATGTGGCGTTGCGGCGCCTGAATCTGAAGCTCTCGGGGACCCTCGCCCAAGCCGCGGATGCGATCGGACGCCTGGCCGACACTCTGGCGGAAGAAGTGCAGCAGCAGGGTCTGCGCGAGTTATATGAAGACATCGACCTGCCGCTTGTCCCCGTGCTGGCCCGCATGGAAGAAGCGGGCGTGAAGATTGACAAAGAAGCCCTGGGCCGTATGTCCTCGCGCCTGGAAAAAGAAATCGACGCCAAAGCGAAAGAGATTTACCAGGCCTGCGATTTTGAGTTCAACATCAATTCGCCGCGCCAGCTCGGAGATATGCTGTTCAACCGGCTTGGCTTGCCCAAACCCGTAAAGTACGGGAAAGGGAAAACCATATCGACGGCAGTCGATGTCCTGGAAGGCCTTGCCGAGAACCACGACGTTCCGCGCATGGTGCTAGAGTACCGCCAGCTTTCGAAGTTGAAATCGACGTACGTCGATGCTCTGCCGGCCTTGTTGAGCGCGAGCACGGGGCGACTGCATACGACGTTCGATCAGACTGGAACCGCGACGGGCCGGCTCTCGTCGGCGAACCCGAATCTGCAAAACATTCCGATCCGTACAGAACTAGGGCGCGAGATCCGTGCCGCGTTCACGGTCGCGCCCGGATGCGTCTTGATGGCCGCCGATTATTCGCAGATTGAGTTGCGGCTGCTCGCGCACTACTCCAAAGACCCACTGCTGGTCGAGGCCTTCCAGCGCGGCGACGACATTCATACCCTCACGGCTTCGCAGGTGTTCGGCGTGCCTCCGTTGCTGGTGACCCCCGAGCATCGCCGCCAGGCCAAAGTGGTGAACTTCGGGATCGTCTACGGTCTCTCGCCGTTCGGTCTGTCGCAGCAACTCAGCATCGAAACCAAAGAGGCCAAGCGGTTCATCGATGCGTATTTCGAGAAATACAGTGGGGTGCGCGCTTTCATCGACCGCACCCTCGGCGAAGCGCGGCGTGAGCAGCGCGTGAAAACCCTTTTCAGCCGCGTCCGTCCCATTCCCGACATCAACAGCAGGAACCCGAACCAGCGCGGCTTCGCCGAGCGCACGGCGGTGAACACTCCGCTGCAGGGCACGGCTGCCGACCTGATCAAGATTGCCATGATCCGCATTGATGAAGCCATCCGCGAGCGGAGCCTGCGGTCGCGCATGACCTTGCAGGTACATGATGAGTTGGTGTTCGAGGTGCCCGAGGACGAACTCGACGTCATGCGCTCGCTGGTGCGCGAGTACATGGAGAAAGTGCACGACCTGGAAGTCCCGCTGGTCGTCGAGATCGGCGTGGGCCCGAACTGGCGGGACCTGGAGTAATCATGTAGTGACAGCCGCCTCACGAGCCTGCCCTGAGCGCCGTCGAAGGGTCCGGTCGAGCGAAGCTCGACTGAGGTCTCTCCCCTGATTTGCCCTCAGATTCTTGTCATTCCGACACGCGAGCGTAGCGAGCGAAGGAGGAATCTGCCGGGTGGTTCCCATCGCCTCGCGCGGAAAAGATTCCTCACTTCGTTCGGAATGACAAGGAAAATGAGATGCGCATGGAAAGAAGCAGATGTCACACCGCCCCCTTGAGTTCTAACCCTGAGTCCTGAACTCTACTCTCTAGCTCCCACCAAACCGAAAACGCAATCCAGCGCGAAAATTGATGGGCAGAGCCGGATATCCGACGACTTCCTGATACCGCCGGTCGAGCGCGTTCTCGATGTTCAGATACGCCGAGACGTGCGACTGGACCGCGTACCATCCCCCGAGATCCACACGCGCATACCCGGGCGCGTGATTGATGTTGAAGCCGAGGAAATCGGAATCAGCGCGGCGGCCCACGAAGCTTCCCGCCAGATTCGCTCCCCAACGCGAGCCGAAATAGTGCAGCAGGAGACTTCCCGAATGCTTGGGCCGACGGATCAGGGGCTCCCCCTTGGCCAGCAATGGATCGCAGAAATTCTGCGGCGTGCATAGCGGAGCCTCCAAAATCTGCGTGGAGGTGTGGTTGTAGGCAGCGTCGAGTGAGACGCGTTTCGACAGTCGCCCTTTGAGATTGACCTCTGCTCCGTGCGCCAGGCTGCGATTCACGTTCACATATTCCCCGTTATGGTCCTGCGGGTTGGTCGTGAACTCAATCTGGTTGCGGAACTGGTTGTTGAAGTAGACGGCCGAGAGCGCGTACCGGTTTCCAAAGAAGCCCTGTTCGAAGCCCGCCTCAAATGCCTGGTTCTCTTCCGGCTTGAGGTTCGGGTTAGGATCGGCGGGGAAGACGCCCGAAATCCCAAAACTCTCTTCGAAGCGCGGCTCCTTGATTCCTTGCGAATAGCTGAACCGCAGACGGGTGCCTGAGAGCCGGCTGCCTCCGTGCAGCACAAGAAACATCAGCGCCACGCGCGGCACAGCGCGGTCGCCGAAGCTGTCGTTGTGCACGTAGCGTACTCCCGCAATCGCCGACAAGCGCCCGCCCGTGATTCGCTGCTGCGCGAACAGGGCATGATTCAGGCGCAAGCCGTGCGTAAACTGCGCCGCAACGATCGGGTTATTGTTGGCGTCCGAACTGGTGAAGTGCGCATCGAAGAACCCGTTTTCGTCTTCGAACTCGTATCCCACCGTCGTCTGCGCCCAGTAGCGCGGGATGTAGTCCCCCTGATAATTCAGACCAGCGCGATTGATGTGGGCCGTGTCGCGGAAGTAGCAATCCGTGAAATCGAAGATGGCAACCTCGCACCCGCGGTCGGGAAGAGTGTCTTCATTCAGCGTGCGGTGGTTGTACTCGAACCCTGTGAGGCGATGCTGCCAATGCGGCGATGCGGCGTAAGTCAGCTCGGCACTCGCGACCAGATTGTTTTGCCGCGCACGGGCGTCGGCATCGGGCGGGAGCGGAGGAATGCCATCGAACTGCCACTCGCCTTCCACTCCACTGCGGCTAGTGGAGTGACGAGTCCGGATTCGCAGGGTGGCGCGGTCGTTCAGACGTGCGCCCAGGTTCGCGCCTTCGAGCGAGTTGGAGTAGTCGTCGTTGATGCCCAGACCTTGGGTATTGAACTGGTCGCCAAAAACGTTGTAGTCGAAGCGGCCGTTGGCTCCGGCGAGCGAGGCATATCCGTGGGCGGTGGAAAAGTTGCCACCGTCGGCGCCGAAGCGGATTTCGGGACTCTCGGTCGAACCCGTGCGGCTGAATACCTGCACGACACTGGTCATGGCGTCGGACCCATAGAGCGTCGACTGCGCACCGCGCATGAACTCCAGGCGGTCGGCGCCGGCCAGCGGTACCACGCCGAAATCGAAGATGCCGCCCGGGTCGTTCACCGGGACGCCGTCGATCAGGACTTTGTTGTAGCGCGAGTCGCCCCCGCGCACGAACAACGACGACTGGCCCCCCCGCTGGCCGACGGTATTGACCACCGCTCCTGGCAGGAAGCGCACCGCATCACTCAGCGCAACCGGTTGCATCGTCTGCAACTGTCCACTCTCGAGCGTTGAAACGCTTGCGCCCGATTCTTCGAGCGGGAGCGGCGTGCGGGTGGCGGTGACAACCACGATCTCGGACGCTCCGGCGATGGCGAGACTCACCGTGAAGGTGGCGGGCTGTGGCACTGTGACGTCCGCCGTCTCGAGAGCGAAGCCGGGAGCGAGCACTTGCAGGCGGTAGTGTCCGTCAGCGAGTGGACTCAGCGTGACCGTGCCTTCTGCGGAGGTGGTCCGCAGGGCGAGTGGGGCGGACGAGTCACCAGCGAAGATGGATATCTGTGCGCCCGCGACGGGATCGGAGTGTGGATCGACGACTCTGAGTTTGAGGTCGGCGGCAACCAGCGGCGCCGAAAGCAGGAACAGGGAAATAAAGGTGCGAAGCACGCGCATGCAATCCTCCTTGACACGCGAAAGGGATTGTTGAGGTGGCGGTTCGCACCGGTCTCCTGGCTTGCGAGTAAGAACGCTGTGGCGGCGCGGCGAACAAAGTCGCCAGGCGGTGACACGAGCGGTTCGGCTTCTGCCGGCGGCCTTCCCAGGTTTCCCCAGTGGCCGTCGACGATGTCCTCGCTAACAGTTGCGCGGCAGCGCGGGATTTGCACCCGCTTCCCAATTCCCGTCAGCAGCGACGGGAATGCGCGAACCCAATTTGTGAAAGAGCGAAGAAAATGGGTGCAGGAAATCTAATTTGGGTGGCGGGTGGAAGTCAATGCAGGGGGAGGGCCTTCGAAGTCGGACCTTGCTGCGTTTTCCCAAAGCCGCCGTCGGTGCTGCTGACGCCGACCCGAAACCCGCCGGCTCTTCCCGTTTCCCGCATCTTGAAACGTGCGGCTTCGGGCACCTCTAGGGATATCCCCCTCCCCCCGATCTTTTGCACCCAGTCACTCACTTGGGGGAGGTAGCCAAAATCTTTGATTCCAAAGAACGTATTGGCAAAATATTCCGGACAAAGCACTTAACGTAAGGCGAGCCTTGGCTGGGGACACGCCCAGCGACGTAGACATACCGCAGGTTGGGAATTGCTGCATAGGACATGCGTCACGCCGTCACCCCCATCGTCCACAGTCTGGAAGTTGCGATCGTGAAAATGATGAGCGCCGTCCCGAGCACAGCGCAAATGATGGCGGCTGCGAACCCGGCGAAAAAATACCACCTCATTGCCAGCTCCTCAGCACGAAAATCTACCATCACTAAGCTCTCAAGGGCGAGGGCGCCCGCGCTACTCAGGCTTATGCTGCCATGACGACCTCCCTCGCCACCTCGGCCACCCACTCATACGAACGCAGCCGGGCAGCGAATTCGTACGTGTCGGTGACCACGATGACTTCGTCGGCGCCCGTGTCGCGCAGCAGCCTCTCCAGCCCAGATTTCACCGTGGCCTTCGATCCGACGATGGCCTCGGCCAGACGACTTTCGACCGCGGCGCGCTGCACGTCCGACCACAGGCTCTCCATGGAGTCGACCGGCGGCAGCAATTCCACCGGCTGGTTCCGGATGAGCCGCAAGAAACGTTGCTGCGGCGTGGTAAACAGGCGGCGCGCCTCCGCATCGGTGTCTGCTGCGATCACCGGCACCGCCACCATCAAATAAGGACGCGCCAGCGCGTCACTCGCACGGAAGCGGTCACGATACAGGCGGGTGGCGGCGTAAAGATACTCGGGGGCGAAGTGCGCAGCGAACGCGAAGGGCAGGCCTTCGGCGGCGGCCAGCTGCGCGCTGAACGCGCTCGAGCCGAGCAGCGTAATCGGAACTTGGCTGCCTTGTCCGGGAATCGCTTTCACCGCTTGGTTGGGCAGCGCATCGCCGAGGTAGGTGCGCAACTCGGCAAGCAGTTCAGGGAAATCGTCGCCGCTCAGTCCGAGATCGCGGCGCAGCGCGTGCATGGTGTGGAAGTCGCCGCCAGGGGCCCGGCCGAGGCCCAGATCGATACGCCCGGGATACAGCGCTTCAAGTGTGCCAAATTGCTCCGCTACGATCAGTGGCGCGTGGTTGGGCAGCATCACGCCACCGCTGCCCACGCGAATCGTCGAGGTGGCACCCGCCACATGCCCGATGAGTACGGGTGTCGCCGAGCAGGCCAGGCCTGCAATGGAATGATGCTCAGCCAGCCAGAAACGAAGGTAGCCGAGGCGCTCCACGTGCCGCGCGAGTTCGACGGATCGCGCGATCGCGGCGGCGGCCGATTCTCCAGAGCGCATGCCGACCAGATCGAGAACTGAAACTGACAATCCCTTGGACATAAAAGAATTGGATTGTGGGAGCGGGTCGGAGGATGCGAACGGCGGTCGGGCACTCCCATGCTGAGAACGGCTGTGGCGGCCTTAGTCCGGACTCAAGAAGAGTTGGAGGCACGGGGCGGAATCGAACCGCCGCTTAAAGGTTTTGCAGACCCTTGCCTTACCACTTGGCTACCGTGCCCGGGAAAATCATACGAGCCGGAGGGTGTTGCCGTGCTCGGAGGGAGCGGCAACAACCTCGCGGCCCACGCGCAGCATCTCGGCCTCGCCGCGCGGAAGAAAAGTTTCGAAAAAGCGGTCGTTGACTTGCACGACCACATAGGCCGTCACTGGCGCCAGCAGCACCGAGTAAACCCGGCCGATGAGGTTAAGGGGGAGCTGGGTCATGGAGGTTGCTGCTTACTACTAAAAGTCTATAGAATTAGTAGTGTATTGGCAAGTCCCAAGAATTCCCTACTCCCAGCGCGGGTGCGAAGCTCGGTCAGCGCGAGAACAGCCTCCCCGGACGCTCACGCTGCGAACGTCCGGTGTAATCGGCAACACGGTGTGGCAGGAAAGGCAGGCTAGCTTGCCCGAAAACGGCCCAATCGAACCTTCTGCCGGCGGCATTGCCGGATGGTGAACATGGTCGCGAGAAGAAACCCCATCGCGGCTCCCAGGAAACTTAAGGTAGCGATCTGGCCCAACGAGGCTGTGTTCGGCCCCCCGGTCAGCAAGAACCCTTCATACGTGAAAGCCGGAACCCACAGCAGCATGCGCAAGCGGAAGTCCATGGGCCACCCTCGGAATTGTCACTCTAACTCTGAGCTGCCTGTGAATCAAGGGGCAAGAGGTGCAATTACCCCACGTGCTTGGGTTACCGTGTAGTGACGCGAATTGGCTGTGGAAAAATGCGACGGACAAGGGGCCCTGAGGCGCCGTACTTAGATTCTTGTACTTGCTCTCAGTTCGATTTCCATCAGCATATCTATGCCCCCACCGCCTGGGCCTTCCCGGAAGCCGTCCGCAACTCGCTGGACGACGTCGGCGTTGGCGACAAGTCGTCGGGATCAACGTGCGGGATGAGGAAGACATCTTTGTAGGTTCGCGGAGGCGGGAGATTGGACGCGGGCACGGGAGAAAGGATATTACTGTGGCGCACTCGGCGGCCCCGGCTTTTCTGGTTTCACGATGGTGATGGTTGCGGTGTCCTCGCCCATGTCTGCGAGTGGAGCTGTGGAGTTGCCCGGCAGGTGGCTGTGGACAACGGCGATGACCTTGACCTCGGGAGGGTCTGGCAAATCCTTCGGAGCGGTGTAGAGACCCGTTGCCGAAATCGATCCGCACGGCCGGCGCGCACACCCTTCGAGACTCCACTCGACTGTCTCCTGGGAACCTACCTTTGTGGTTCTGAACTGCTGCGCTTCCCCCGCGGCCACCTTCACCGACCGTGGCGAGATTGCGAAGGGTTGCAAGTTGTACAGGTAGGTCAGCCGCAAGCCCAGATAGGGCCCTCTGAATTCGGAAGGCAATAGCGCGAACGGATTGGAACCGGTGATGCTTCCGAGCGCAGGGCGATCCAGAGCGACGTCGCCTGAGGATTTCGCAAGCCGGAGTCCGGCTACCCTGCCGTCCCTCAGGATCGCAAATTCGAGAACCACTCGCCCTTTTTTGTTGGACACAGAGGTAGGGATCAATTGGTACCACTGCGTCCTTACTCCTCCATACAACGATTTCAGATAGAGCTTGAAGTCCACGCCCAGCGTGTCTGTGAGAACCACAATCGAGATACTGGACGATTGCTCAGGTGGGGCAAAAGGCTTGAACTGCGCGTAGGCCTGCCCAGGAGCAAACCCACAAGAGAGCGAAAACATCAGGCACGTCGCCGCCGCACGCTTCATCAGTTCTGCACCGCGCTCGATGATCGGACTTTCCTCTTCGATGCGCAAGTGGAGCGCTGCCACCCAGCGACAAGCGCGATTGGTCGCGCAGAGTGCAAAAGACGAGGGGATGGTCAGTCCCCTCGCTGCCTGGTTGCAGAGATTCCTTGCAGACACCGCCTACTGCTTGGTCACCTGGATGCTCTTCGCGCCAGTGGTCAGCGTGAACCCCGCGGTGTGCGTCGCGAACGATCCGTTGAGCGAGCCAAAGGTCAGAGCGATGTAGCTCTGGCCCGACTTCGGCGGACGCTTGGGGTTGACGCTCACGTTGAGCGCGCCTGACAGGGTGGCGTTCGCGTTGACATGGAGTGTCGAACCGAACTGCTCACTCAGCTTGGCGCTCGACGATTGGCTGTAGTTGCCCGTCACCGTCAGGCTCCCCTGCGGCGCAACGTTGCCGTTGTTCGTGACCGAACTCGCCACAGTTCCGGCTCCTCCCAGCGTCGATCCCGCTCCGACACTGACTGAAGTGGCGGTCAACGTGACGCCCATGTTGGTCGTGGCTCCCGACTCTTGTGTGTACGTACCGTTGACCGTCAGCGCTCCCGACACGTCGATGATCCCCTGGGAAGTGAGGTCCTGGCTGAGGGTGAGCGAAGAGCTATCAAAGAGCGCGAGCACGGCGGTTGGGCCCACCGAGGTGAGCGTCGACAACGCGTTGTTGCCGGAAGGGTCCTGTATGGCGGAGCCGATGCCGTCGATCGATACCACGGTGCCAAACGGTATCGCGTTGGCCGTGATTTGCGAGATGTCGCTTGGGACGATCAGCAGACCAGCGACGAGCCAGCTGCCGCCGCTCAGGTTTCCGTTTTGTAGCTGCACCGGGTTGTCGGTGAGTCGCAGCGTCCCTCCGGTGCCCACCGACACGGTCCCGCGCGCGTTCGAGAACGCGGGACTCGTGACGGAGCTGTTGTCATACGCGTCGAGCTCGCCCCCAGACCCGAGGTCGATCGACCCTGCGGACAACTTGGTCCCAAACAGGGTGACGAATCCCGGGCTGTTTAACGAGGTTGCAATCGAAATCTTCCCCGATCCGAACAGCAGCGATCCGCCCTGATCGACCGTAATCGAGTGGACAGAAATCGACGACGTTGAGGTTGCGTCAGCCGTCGTGAGCGTCGGGACGCAGACATCGCTCGTCGAGCCGGGCACCCTGCGCGGGCTCCAGTTGCCGGCCATGGTCCACGAGCATGACTGTACGGTGCACGCATCCCCAGTCCACGTGGCGGTACAGCTGGACTGTGCCCGGATGTGGCCGCCATAGATGAGGGCAGCCAGCAAAGCGGCCGCGCGCAAAAAACGCTTCGTGCAGTGGATCTTCATGACCTTCTCCTGAGCAGTGTTCGTTTGGGAAACTACTTGGCCTTGGGGAGGTTCGAGCCTTGGGCCGACATTATTGGGTAGGGCCGGAGCAGGACTTGTCTGCGAAGGGTCAAAGATATGCAAAAACGGGTGGCCCACTCAAGCCCGGTTTTGGCTTGAGTGGGGATGTCGCGCCTGACTCGCGATCAGCGCCTGATGAAGGTTCCACCCTTCGCGTGGCGTTGGAAGAACGGGAACGCGGGCGTGCCGGCTTTGTCGACGTTGGCTTCGGCGAAGGCTTTGACTCGGTCCAACGAGCACTGCAGCAGCGCGTTGTAGTGGTCGAGTTGTTCGGAGGACATGTCGGCGGGGACGGGGATGAGGCTTCCGACTCGCATGAGGGCGCGGGAGAAGGGTTTGGGAACGAGGAGGCGATCCCAGGTGTTGAGCGTCCAGGCACGGTCGATGGCGATGTGGAAGACGGCCATGGGCACGCCCGACGAGCGGGCGAGGAGCACAGGGCCGGGCTTGGTCACGAAGCGGGGGCCGCGGGGACCGTCGATGGTAAAGGCGACGGTGTATCCGGCCTCGATTTCTTTGCGCATACCGAGCAGCCCGCGCACAGCGCCGCGGCTCGACGATCCGCGCACCGGGACGAAGCCGAAGCGGCGGATCATGCGGGCCGTGAATTCTCCGTCGAAGCTGGTGCTCGACATGACGCGGATGTCGAGGTCGCGCCAGAGGTAGGTCGCGGCGAAGGTGCACTGGTGCCAGAAGGAGTAGACGAAGGGGCGCTGCTCGAGGCTGGTGGGCGCGTTGTCCTCGCACGACACGGCGAAGCGCATGGTCGGGCCGATGAGGCGGACGGCGATGGTGGTGGCCCAGGAGATCAGCGTGAGCAGGATGCGCTGCGTGCGGGTGAAGGGCGGGCGGCCGGTGAAGGGATCGATGGATTCTTCGTCGAGGGCCGGAGTGGGGGCAGCGGGCACGGGGATAGTGTAGCGCGGGCTTTCCGGAGGGCCCAGGTTAGCGCACAAAAGACGCGCTAACCTGGGGCACCTAGCAGGCTCTCGACTACCTTCGGTGGGGCCTCACTTCGCTTGGGATGACGTGGTTGGGGGACGCAAACCCGGGCTCCCGAGATCATGTTGATGTGAAATTTGGAAATTTCAAATTGGAAAACCGGACTAGACCCTTCGCGGGCCGGACCGCCCCGCTACATCTCAGCTTTCCATATACGCGTCGATCCACTCTTTGAGCTTGCGGCGGCGTTCGTCGGCGGGATCGAAGCGCACTCCGAAAGAGTGCTTCGGTTTGCGCCAGCTAACGTTGGCGCGGATCCAGATGCGCGGGAGCGTGAGCAGTGCGAAGGAGACTTCGACGGCCTTGCCGGCTTCAATGTCGTCGGTGCTCTTGATCGACATGCCGCCGGAGCTGATTTCGAGTGTGGTGGCGGTGAGCTTGCGGCCTTCGTTGACCTGCACCTGGACTTCGGTGACCACGGGGATACGCACGTAGCGGCGGAATTCGTGCAGGATGAGCGTGTTAGTGGCGCGCACGAGCTTCAGCGCCGCGGAGCGCTCGACCGGCTCCTGGAAAATGGCGTTGATGCCGTACTTGGAATATCGCATGGCTTCCTGGGCGCTGCCACCGAGGCCGTAGATGACCATGCGGCTGTTGGAGGCGGAGGTGCGCGCGGCTTCCATGACGGCTTCAGCGCCGGGGCCGAGGTTCACGACACAGGCTTCGAATTTTTCCTTGCGGAGGCGCTCGGCGGCGTTGCCCGACATGGGGACCGACTCGATGCCGAACTGCCGGAAGCAGTCGGTGAGGATGGAGCGGGTCGAGTCCTTGAGATCGATCATGGCAATGCGGGCGGCGGCCTTTTTCTTCTGGGGAATGGGGGCCAGAGCAGTGCCGAAGGCGTTTTGCATAGACGGGCGCGGGACGAAGAACGCTCGAGTCCTATTCTGGCTGGCAAATGGGGCTTTGGCAAAGGTTCTTGGGGTGTTGCGGGGGTACAAAAGTGTAGTTCCGGAGGTGGAGTTGGACGTTACTTTGGTGACTCGCGGGGTGAAGCGGGTCGTCGGGTTCCAGTCGTTGGTCGTTCGCCCTTGGTCGTTGGCAACGGATTTGGCTGTTGGTTCAGGACTGACGAATGGCGACGACTGTTTCAGTGGCGGGCGCCTTTGAGTTTGTTGGATTTTTCTTCTACTCCCTTGGCCAGTTTTTCTTTGTGGGCGTCGAGTTTCTTGGTAACAGCGGCGTCGGCCAGGGCAATCATCTGAGCGGCGAGGATGCCGGCGTTGGTTGCGCCGGGCTTGCCGATGGCGACCGTCGCCACTGGAATGCCGGCGGGCATTTGCACGGTGGCGAGAAGCGAGTCCATGCCCTGCAGTGACGTCGAGGGAATGGGGACGCCGATCACGGGCAGGGTGGTGTGGGCGGCGATGGCGCCGGCGAGATGGGCAGCGCCTCCGGCGCCAGCGATGATGACGCGGATGCCGCGGCTGAAGGCTTTGCGGGCGAAGTCGGCAGTGCGGTCGGGGGAGCGGTGGGCGGAGGTGACGTCGATTTCGTATTCGATGCCGAATTCTTCGAGGGCCTTGCCGGCCTCGCGCATGATTTCGAGATCAGAGTCGCTGCCCATCACGATGGAAACTTGTGGCTTGCTCATGGTTCTCCAGGTTGGCCGAAGCGCCGGAGCGGCGACATCGGAGTGTTTTTTGGTTTAAATGAGGCTGCCTGCGAGGGCAACCCTCAGAGCGGCTGAAGCCGCGTTTCCTTTTGAAGTCTTTCGGCACGGCTTAAAGCCGTGCCCTTTCCCTTTCGTCGCCTTCGAATGGCGAAGGCGAGGACGCCCTCGCGACAGCCGGCGAGACGCCGGCGCTACTTTTTCAGCGCGCGGGCGGCGATGTCTTTGCGGTAGTGCATGCCTTCGAATCCGATATTGGAGACAGCGGCGTAGGCGCGGTCGACGGCGGTTGCGAGTTCGGGGGCGCGGGCGGTGACGCCAAGCACGCGGCCTCCAGAGGTGAAGTAGACGTCGTCGCGCTTGCTGGTGGCGGCGTGGAAAACCTTGACGCTTTCGAGGGCAGAGACTTCTTCGAGGCCCGCTATTTTTTTGCCGGCTTCGAACGTGCCGGGGTAGCCGCCGGAGGCGATGACCACGCAGACGGAAGCATCAGGAGACCAGCGGAAATCGCCATCGCTGACGCGGCCCTGAACGGAGGCTTCGAGCGCGGACACGAGGTCGTTTTCGAGGCGCATCAGGATGGGCTGGGTTTCCGGGTCTCCGAAGCGGCAATTGAATTCGAGGACCATGGGGCCGCGGGCGGTCATCATGAGGCCACAATAAAGGATGCCGCGGTATTCGGCGCCTTCGGCTTTCATGCCGGCGACGACGGGTTGGGCGATGTGGTGGATGAGCCAGTCGCGCATTTTGTCGTCGATGATGGTGCGTGTGGAGTAGGCGCCCATGCCTCCGGTGTTGGGTCCGGTGTCGCCGTCACCGACGCGCTTGTGATCCTGGGCGGCGACGAGGGGGACGACGCGGTCGCCGTCGCTGATGACGAGGAAGGAGAGTTCGTCACCCTTGAGGCATTCTTCTAGGACGATTTGCGCGCCGGCAGCGCCGACCATCTTGCCGCTGAGCATTTCAGAAGCGACGGTGGTCGCTTCCTCCTTGGTCTTGGCGATGACCACGCCTTTGCCGGCGGCGAGGCCGTCGGCCTTGACCACAATCGGGGCGTGGAAATGGGACAGCGCGTTGCGGGCTTCGTCGATGGTCTTGCAGATGGCGTAGTGGGCGGTGGGGATGCGGTGGCGTTGCATGAACGCCTTGGCGAAGCTTTTGCTCGACTCGAGGCGGGCGGCGGCTTGTGTGGGTCCGAAGGTCGGCCAGCCTCTGCGCTGGAATTCGTCGACGACGCCGAGGGTGAGCGGGAGTTCGGGACCGACGACGGTGAGGTCGGGCCGAACCTGGTCGGCTACTTCGACCAGGGAGTTAAGGCTTTTCACGTCGGCGGGGAGACACTCGGCGTCAAGGGCGATGCCTCCATTGCCGGGGGTGCAGACCAGGCGTGTGACACGAGGGGATTGCTTGAGTTTCCAGATTAAGGCGTGCTCGCGGCCGCCGCTTCCGATGACCAGAACCTTCATAGCCGAGGACACACAAGGGTAGGGGGAGTGGAGAGTGATGTCAAACTGCAGGTGGGACTGTTTTCACCACAGCGACACGAATGCAAGGAGAAGAGCGATTTCGTGAAGGCACAAGACCATTGCGCTGGGCGTCCAAATTGATTCACAGAGAACTCCTCTTGAGGCCATTGCTGCTGCAGCGGAATACGGGGTCTTTCGACTGCGTTCCTCTGGCGCCTCACTTCGCTCAAGATGACAGCTCTTGAGCGGGGTGCTTGTGTCGGATGTTCGAGTGGGGTGCGCGCGCGCGTACCGGAACTCCAGCCATCCCAGGGCAGGCCTGCTCGGCGTCGCGGCTGCAGAGGACGCGTTGCGGTTCCCGGTCTCGCCTATAATTCCCGGCTATGAATCTCGAACAGAAGCTTGAAGAACTCAAGAAGCGCGATCACCTGGCTGAAGAAGGTGGGGGTGAACGCCGGCGCGAGAAGCAGCACAAGGAAGGCAAGATGTCGGCGCGGGAGCGCATCGAGTTCCTGCTCGATGAGGGGACGTTTGAAGAGACCGACAAGCTGGTAACGCATCGCTGCAACGATTTCGGCATGGCGGAGCAGAAGTACTATGGCGACGGCTTTATTACCGGCTATGGGCGCATTGAGGGACGGCTGGTCTTCGTGTTCGCGCAGGATTTTACGGTGTTTGGAGGGTCTCTCTCGGAAGCAAACGCGGGAAAGATCGTCAAGATCATGGACCTGGCGGCGAAGATGGGCGCGCCCGTGATCGGGCTGAACGACTCGGGCGGGGCACGCATTCAGGAAGGCGTCATGTCGCTGGCGGGGTATGCGGACATCTTTTTGCGAAATACGCTTTACAGCGGGGTGGTGCCGCAGATCTCGGCCATCCTGGGGCCGTGCGCGGGCGGGGCCGTGTATTCACCAGCGATTACGGACTTCATCCTGATGGTGGACAAGACGTCATACATGTTTATCACTGGGCCGGACGTGATCAAGACGGTGACGCACGAAGAAGTCACGAAGGACCAGTTGGGGGGAGCGATCACGCACAACGAGACTTCGGGCGTGGCGCACTTTATGTCGCGCGACGATGCGGAATGCTTGTCGATGGTGCGCGAGCTACTGAGCTTCGTGCCCTCGAACAACCTGGAAGATCCGCCGCGACGTTCCTGCACCGATCCTGTCGACCGCGCGGACCCTGCGCTCGACAAGATGGTTCCGGCCGAGTCCAGCCGCCCCTATGACATCAAAGACGTGATTCATGCTGTGATCGACGACGGCTACTTTTTCGAAGTTCAGGAGCACTACGCCAAGAACATCGTGGTGGGATTCGCGCGGCTGAACGGGCGCCCGGCGGGGATTGTTGCGAATCAGCCGGCGATGCTGGCGGGGACGCTCGATATCAATGCCTCAATCAAGGGTGCGCGCTTCGTGCGCTTCTGCGATTGCTTCAACATTCCGCTGGTGACCTTCGAAGATGTTCCCGGCTTTTTGCCCGGGACGAACCAGGAGTACGGCGGGATTATCAAGCACGGCGCCAAGCTGCTGTTCGCGTTCGCCGAGGCGACCGTACCCAAGGTCACCGTGATCACGCGCAAGGCTTACGGCGGCGCCTATTGCGTCATGGCCTCGAAACACATACGCACAGACGTGAACTACGCCTGGCCTACGGCGGAGATCGCGGTGATGGGGCCCGAAGGCGCGGTCGACATCGTGTACAAGCGGGAACTGGAGCAGGCTACGAACCGGGAACAGATGCGACAGGCGAAGATTGAAGAGTTCCGTGACCGCTTCGCGAATCCCTATGTGGCGGCGGACCGGGGATTTGTGGATGCGGTGATCCATCCGCGGGATACCCGCAAGAAGCTCATTCAGGCCTTGGAGATGTTGCAGACGAAGCGGGACAAGAATCCGCCGAAGAAGCACGGGAATATACCGTTGTGAAAGGCAGGTGACCGGTGGCGGATCAATAGGTAGAGGAGCGGGAAGGCGAAGGATTCCGCGAAGATCGCTGCAAAGACTAAGAGTCCCGAGGTTCTGTCGCCCTCGTTCGTCTCGGCCAGTAGCTCGCGTTAGACCCTTGCCGACCTGCTCTCGCTGCTTCCTTGCGGGTCGCAACGTGCGATCAAGGCTCGGGCTCCGGGCTCACCGCCAACCGGACAAACCAGAACAACGCCTCGGGACTCTATCTTGCCTTTGACGGGCCATTCTTGTTCTCCTCGACCAGCGCTTAGCTACAGACCCTTGCTGGCCCTCCGTCCCGTTTGCGCAACAGGATGGTGACTTCGCTTGAGCCCCGGACGCCGCACCAATCGGCAAAACTCAGAAGGTGTCAAAGAACGAGTATGGTTTTACTCCTTTTATTTTTTCAGTCAATCGAAACCATGCGTTTTTATCTTCTCTTGAATCAATGGAGTGCAGTCCCTCCACAGGGTAATGACACGTTTTGGTGCAAATGGCCGTTGGGTTTTTGCCGCGCAAGCAATCAGGATGCGTCTTTGGCCCAGCACTGCAAGCTTATTTCGGCGCGAGCAACGGTGCTGGGAGCGGAGACACGATGTGGAAATCACGGGCTTGTGCAATAAAAATGCGGTGCCAGACAGCGACGGATCTGATGGTGCTCCGCATAGTCACTTATGCGCGCGCGGATTTCTTCCTAGAATCGGCGCGGGGAGGTGTTGTCGATGACGATCTTCAATGACCCTCGGGCAAAAGTCGTGGACGCGAACTCAGGCGGAGTGCTCAAACTGGCTGGGCTTGCCTTCCTGGGGTTGATCGCTGTCATTCTTCTTTTCAGCTGCATCACGAAGGTTCCCACCGGGAATGTTGGCGTACTCACGCTTTTCGGGAAGGTCACGGGCGAAGTCTTAGCGGAAGGGATTCACCTGATCAACCCGCTCAAAACCAATAACGTGATGTCGATTCAAACTCAAACCATCAAGGAATCGGCCAGCGTGCCTTCCAGCGAAGGCCTGGTGATGAACCTGGACACCTCGCTGATTTATCACCTCAACCCCGACAAGGCCGCGGAGGTCTTTCAGAAGATCGGAGCAAATTATGAAGCGGTGGTGATCGAGCCAACTCTCCGCGCCGCCATCCGCGAATCAACGGCCTCCCACACTGCCAATGCGCTGTACACCGGCAAGCGCGAGATGGTTGCCAAGCAGATCAGTGATCAGCTGACTGCCGCGCTCAACCAAAGAGGCTTGCTCGTCGAAAATGTCCTCCTGCGCGATATTCAGCTGCCGCAAACTCTGAAGGCTTCGATCGAAGCCAAGCAGCAGGCCGAGCAGGAAGCGTTAGCGATGAATTTCAGACTGCAGAAGGAAAAACAGGAAGCTGAGAGGAAGCGCATCGAGGCGGGTGGCATTCGCGACTTCCAGCAGATTGTGGCGCAAGGCATCAGCCCGGCATTGCTGGAGTGGAAAGGGATCGAGGCGACGGAGCTTCTTTCGAAGAGCCCCAACTCGAAGGTCGTGGTGATTGGAAATCCGAAGAATGGGCTGCCGCTAATTTTGGGACAGTAGCGAGACGCGTCCCTCCATCCGAAAGGCAACTGCTACGATATCCCCGTGTCCGCCCTCCTCGACGTCCGCAATCTCACGGTGTTGTTCGGGGGACCCGGCAGGGGAAACGAAGGCCAGCCTTCCCATCCCGCGAGGGGCCGGGCGCTCGCGGTCCGCGATCTGTCTTTCCGCATCGCACCCGGGGAAGTGCTAGGCCTGGTCGGAGAATCGGGCTCGGGCAAGTCGGTCACCTCGCTAGCCTTGATGCGCCTGTTGCCTCCACAGGCCCATATCGCGGGACAGATCCTGTTTACGAACGGCGGCGCAGGTCCGCGCCCGGTCCTGGACCTTCCTGAGCGGGAGATGCGGCGCCTGCGTGGCTCGTCCATGGCCATGATTTTTCAGGAGCCGATGACCTCGCTGAATCCGGTGATGCGCGTCGGTGAACAGATCACCGAAGCGATGCTCGCCCATAACGCTGTCTCGAAGTCCGAAGCCTGGGATCGGGCGGTGCAGGCGATGGATGATGTCGCGATCGCCGATGCCGCTCGCCGAGCTCACGACTACCCACATCAACTTTCGGGGGGAATGCGTCAGCGGATCATGATTGCGATGGCGATCGTGAACCATCCGAAACTGCTGATCGCCGACGAACCCACCACCGCGCTGGACGTGACGATTCAGGCACAGATTCTGAAGTTGCTGGGAGACCTGCGAGCCAAATACAGCCTGGCGATGCTCTTCATCTCGCACGATCTCGCGGTCGTTTCTCAGGTAGCCGATCGCGTCGCAGTGATGTATGCGGGGAACCTGGTCGAAATGGGCAGTGCGCAGTCGATCTTCCGGGAACCCGCGCATCCTTACACGCGCGGACTCCTCAAGGCCGCTCCCAGCCTGACGACGAACCGGCAACAACCCCTGCGAACGATCGAGGGGTCGGTGCCAGGGATCAACCGCATGCCGCCGGGATGTCCGTTCAGTCCGCGGTGCAGCGATCGGATTTCTGATTGCGATCTCGAGCTGCCGCCTCTGGTGGAGGTGAGTAGCGGTCATTGGGCGCGATGCCCGGTCGTCAATCCGGGCGCAAGCTTGCCACGGGGGTTATAATCCCCAATTCGCCGGTGGCATGTGCGGATCCTTGTTCTAAGCGACATTCACGGCAATCTCGACGCGCTAGAGGCCTGCCTGGCCGCGTCCGGCGACTTCGACGAGGCCGTCAATCTCGGCGACACCGTTGGCTATGGGGCCAGCCCCAACGAAGTGATCGAGCGCTCGCGCGAAGTCTGCAAGTATTTTGTGCGCGGCAACCACGACAAGGCTTCGAGCGGGCTCATGGATCTGAAAGACTTCAACCCCATGGCCGGTTTGGCCGCGCTGTGGACCCGCGAGCAACTCACCCCGGCAAACCTCGCGTGGCTCCGCGACCTTCCCCAAGGCCCGGTTCAGATCCCGGGCGTTTCAGATATCCAGTTCGTGCACGGCTCGCCGATCGACGAAGACGAGTACGTCGTGACGCTGCACGATGCACTGGCACCGCTCGCTTCACTGCCGACTGCGGTCACGTTCTTCGGACACACACACCTGCAGGGCGCCTTCTCGTTCAAGACCGCCGGAGGCGACGCCTATCGTCCTCCGTACAAGACCGTTGGACAGAACGAGCACGCGCAACTGGCGCTCAAGCGCGACGTCCGATACCTGGTGAATCCCGGATCCGTCGGCCAGCCGCGCGACGGGGACTGGCGCGCTGCTTTCGCGATCTTTGACACTGAAAACTGGATCGTCACCTTCCACCGCGTGCCGTATAACCTGAAGAACGCGCAGGAGCGCATCTTCGCCGCGAACTTGCCACAACGGCTGGCGACCCGACTCGCGGCCGGACGATAACTGTCATCTTGTCCGGTAATCTACTTGGCGGAAGCGTCGGACACCGCGCCCGGTGGTTCCACCAGTTTCTTCATTCGATCGACAATCGTGGCCATGGCGCGGTCGAAATTTTTATCGCGGTTTCCGAGCAGGATCGCGCCGCGCACGTATTCGTCCAGGGTCCAAAGTGTGGCGTTGGTCTTGGGATCAGTAATCTCGACGTCAAGTTGCCCGAGAACTGGCAGTTTCAGTCCGGTGTCGGAGAGGGCCCAGCGGACCTTCAAGATCATGTCGGCGTCGGCGGGTGTCGTCACCAGTTCATGGCGGCCCCAGCTTTTCATCGCATCGTAAAACTGGTTGTACGGCCGGTCGGGGCCTCCATTGAATACCACCTCTTCGAAGACCGTTCCGAAGCTCACGCCGCCAGCGTTGGAAACGAATACTCTCTTTGCGGCAGTGATCTGCGCCGGAACAGGAGCCGGCGGTGCCGCTTTTGGCTGTTGCGAGTTGGCGAGTGAAGTCAGGGCCAGGCAGATCACTATGGACCCGCAGAAGCAAATTGCATTGTCCTTCCGCATGACTGCTCCCCTTGTGCGGCGAACTTCTCGGCCAGGGCCTTGGCCCGGTCCGGCCGCGCTCTGGAAGTCTAGGATGCCTTCCCCCGGCGAGCGGGTGCCTTGTAGCCACCTTGAGCCGTTGTAAACTTTTGTGATGTCTTCTTCGTTTCGCGGAAAAAGATCTTCGCCGTCGTCCAGTTCGCTGTTCCCTGCGGCCTCTCCGCCCGAGTCGTATCTGATCGCCCATGTGGATGGCGGTGCGCGTGGCAACCCCGGCCCGGCCGGATATGGCGCCGTGATCACGGACCAGGCTGGACAGAAAGTTGCCGCTCTTAGCGAGTACCTCGGACACCAGACCAACAACTACGCCGAGTACCACGGCCTGCTGGCTGCGCTCGACTATGCCTTGAAACACGGCCACAAGGCCCTGAAAGTGGTCGCCGATTCGGAACTGCTGGTGAAACAGATCCGCGGTGAGTACAAGGTCAAAAGTCCGACGTTGGTAGACCTTCATCAGCAGGCGCGGCAGATGATCACGCAACTGGATTGGTTCACGATTCAGCATGTGCTGCGTGGAGGCAACCAGGAGGCAGACCGGCTGGCGAATTTTGCCATGGACAAGGGCATGGGGCGCTCGCTGCCAAATGGCTCGCCGGCTCTGTCGCCCGGTGGCAGCCAGGAGTATACGGGCACGGTGCGCAATGGCGTGGTCGTGGTCGACGGAGCACCGCTGCCGGAAGGAACGCGCGTGCAGATCCGCGTGCGCTGGTAGGGTGGATAGTCGTCGCTCGCTCGTCGTCAGTCTTCAGCAAAGGCATACGCGAGTGCATGCGTCGGCTCGGGGACTCGCGATCTGCTGCTGCCGGCACCGTCACTCGGCAGCCGTGTGGTCGTGCACGATCTTCCATCCTTCCGGAAACTTACGGAATACAAGCGTAAAGAGGCCGTGCGGGGTCTTGCCATCGGACATTGTGAGATGCCAGGCGCCGCGCACGAAGACGGAATCTGCGGAGAGCGCCTCGATCTGAAGGTTCGAGAATTCAAGCTTGCCCATCTCCTTACCTTCCGACTGATAGTTCCGGACGTAGCGATCCATTGCAGCCTGCCAGCCCGTCATCCTTTGGGCTCCCGAGAAGAATGTCAATTCAGGCGAGTTCCAGTAGCCGGCCATGAAGCCTTGAAGGTCGTGGCGATTCCACGCTGCCTGCTGGTTTCTTAGCACCTGCTCAACAGAAAGCTTGACGTGTGCATCTGTCGAATTCACCGCCAGTGTGCTGATCGCGGCGATCACCAAAAACGCCCAGCCGCAGGTCACAATACGATTTCGCATCAGCTCCTCCTGAAACCTCAGCCAGTTTCTCATGGGCGACGCGTTTTCCGAGGGAAGTGCGCCTTTCCGGAGAACTGCCGGCTGTCCCTTCCCTCGGGTAAGGTTGAGTGCAAGAACAAAAACAGCGGCGATTGCCGCTGTTTGTTTTCAAGTTGTGATTGGCAGATCTAGGCGTGGCTCTTCTTCGCGACGAGCGTTTTGACTTCCCACGGACGCTTCTTCCGCTCGACTGCCGGCTTGTCGCGGTCGACAATGCGGTCGTACTGGTAGGCCTCGCTCACCGTGCCCAGCGCTTCGTTGTACAGGCTGGGCAGGCCCAGGGCTTCCTTGAGTTCTTCGGAGAACGAATGCAGCGCCTTGAGGTGATCGGCGGTGGCAGGGACTTCGGCCTTGGATGTCTTCAGGAACTGCTGATATCCCTTGTTTACCAGCTTGGAAATCTCGCTGCCGACCAGGTAGCCAGGATAAGCGAATATCTTGATGCCTGAGTCGCCGTCTTTCTGGATGGCGGCGGAAACGTTGTACTTGCGCAAGAACACACGGCCAGCGGTTCCCGGCGCTTCGAGCACGTCAAACCCATGCTCCTTCAGCCAGGACACTGCTTCATCAAATGTCTTCTGTTCTACTTTGCTGGACATTGCGATATGAGTCCCTTTCTCAACCCCTGCACTGGTTGGATGCAGAGAGCGTCCAAAAGAGCGCGCATTTCCGAAATCTTTTCGGCGGAACCGCCGAAGCTCTCTTAGAATCTAATGAAGTAGTAAATACAGCTTTCCGCCGATTTAGGCACATTACTATAGTCACGGCATTTTGATCCACACATGGGACCAGCCACAAGCAAACCAGCAGACGGCGGCAAGTCCGCCGAACCGACTCCCGTGCGTTCGCCGCGTTTGGGGCTGAATGCACTGGAGCGCGTGGGCAACACGCCACTGCTGCGGCTGGACCACGTCGGTCGTGATTTTCCCAATGTCGAACTTCTGGGCAAGGCCGAATGGTACAACCCGGGCGGCTCGGTGAAGGACCGAGCAGCCTCGCGCATCATCGCCGAAGCCCAGCGTGCGGGCAAGCTCACTCCGGACAAGATTCTGCTCGACTCGACCAGCGGGAACACTGGGATTGCTTATGCGATGATCGGCGCGGCCCAGCACATCCCGATCACGCTGTGCATGCCCGAGAACGTTTCGCCGGAACGCAAACGGATTCTGCAAGCCTACGGCGCCAACATTATCTACACCGATCCGGGCGAGGGGTCTGACGGCGCCATTCGCGTAGCGCGCGCCCTCGCTGTCGCGCATCCCGATCTTTATTATTACGCCGACCAGTATTCGAACGATGCCAACTGGCAAGCACATTACCATGGCACGGCCAATGAGATCTGGCAACAAACCGAGGGACGTATCACGCACTTCGTTTCGATGCTGGGCACGAGCGGCACGTTCGTGGGGACGTCGCGGCGGCTGAAAGAACTCAATCCCAAGATCCGCTGCATTTCACTGCAGCCCGACTCGCCGTTCCACGGTATTGAGGGAGCGAAACACATGGCCACGGCGATCGTGCCGAAGATTTACGATCCGTCGCTGGCGGATGAAGACCTCGGAATCGCGACCGAAGACGCTTACAAGATGGCGCTTCGGTTGGCGCGCGAGGAAGGGCTGCTGGTGGGAATCTCGACAGCAGCCGCCGTCGTGGGCAGCCTCAGGGTCGCGGCTGAATGCAAGAACGGAGAGCCCGCCGTGATCGTGACCATTCTGTGCGACTCGGGCGACAAGTATTTGAGTGAGCGCTTCTGGACGGAGACGTAGAGCTCTGGCTCATCAGGGAGACACAGAGTAAGCCTCTCGAGGATTTCTGACTCTTGCCTGGGTCTCTGACTCTGGTGCAATGAAAACCTTATGCTGAAGATGACGTCGAAGGACTACGCGGAAATCCGGCGACACGGCGAAGAGACCTATCCTTATGAGTGCTGCGGGGTATTGTTGGGCGAGATGGACGGCGAGGTTCGGACCGTGACTTCCACTGCGCGTTGCCAGAACCTTCGCACCGATGCTCCACAGAATCGGTACGGCATTGATCCGAAAGAACTGGTGCGAATCCAACGGCAGGCGCGGGAGCGCAATGAGGACATTATCGGGTTCTACCACTCTCATCCGGACCATCCGGCGCAGTGGTCGAAGACGGACCTGGAGGAAGCTCACTGGATCGGGTGTTCGTATGTGATCACGCGCGTGGCCAGCGGGAAGGCAGATGTCACGAACTCGTTTGAGCTGACCGGGACGCTGGAGACGGACAAGGCGTTCGCGGAGGAGGGGATCGAAGTTGTCGGTGATCCTACGGTGGCATCCTGACCACGAAGACGAACGCTGCCGCACGGCTGGCGAGAAGCAGATTCCTCTCTGCTCGCTGCGCTCGCGCTTTGGAATGACAGGGTCTAGAAAGCAAGGGAAGGGATCGCCCTCCGAAGGGATCCGTGGATATACAGGGGGTTACTGCGCGGGGATGGCCTCGCTTGCTTGTTCTGAGTGCGTGCTCTCGTTGCCGCGCTCGTCGACCGCCGTGACGGAATACCAATACATCTTGCCTGCTGTCACGTTGGTGTCGCGGAAGGCGGGGGTCTTCACCAACTCGGTGTTGATCTTTGCGGGCTGACTGCCTTCCTCATGGCGGTAGACGTTGTATCCGGCAAGATCTGCATCGGTGTCGGGGGCCCAGAGCAAGTCCACGAACGGAGCCTGACCCGGGCCGGAGAAAACAGCCTGCAGTCCGGAAGGTACTGCCGGTGGATAGACATCCCTCGTGAAAACGCTTTGCGGTGGCGAGTCGTCGCCTTCGATCTCGAAGGCTGACACGCAATCGGGAATGAGAGCGATGTCACGATCAGTCCGGGTCGAAGGGCACGGGACAGGGCCCGGCGAGAGCTTCGCGGATGTCACCGTCGTGATCCGATAGTCGTAGTTCTTTTGCCATTCGGCAGCGGTGTCGCGAAATTCTCCGCCTTCACAGTCCGGCTCTGCGATCTTCACATCCTTGCCGCTGTCCTGGGATTTCCGGTAGATCCGGCACACATAGCTGAGACTCGCGGGCGAGGCTGAAGGCGCTTGCCAAGTCCACGTCAGACGGACGCCAGTGGCGGTCACCTCGGCGCGAAAATCCAGGGGAGGCGCCGGCGTCGGCGCGAGTGCGACGTGGATGCGATTCGAGAGGCCCGCGCTTCGGGCGCTGCGGTTCAGGGCTTCGACGGCGTATGTCACCACTCGATTCGGGTTCTGCTCCTCGAGGTCACGGGGTAGCGTGTCGATGAACCCGGCCTCTGGCCGCGCCGCGTTCGCCGTGGGTTTCTGATTGCCCGAACTGGCTACGAGCGGGAGGTTCCCCACCGAGGTGCCGCAGGAGTCCATGGGCGTTTGCAGGCTGCGGCACACGCGGGTGGGGCCGGGACGGCGGACGCTTTGGTGGTCCATGGTCTGCGTGGGAACGCTCCAGAACAAGTACACGCGGTCGCCTTTGCGAACCGCACGCAGATCGTTGGGCGGGCGCGGCAGTTCGAGCGCAGGAGGCAGTGGTGCCTGAATGGACGCGCAGCCTGCGAGCAGGGCGGCGAGCGCGAGGGTGCCGACGGCCGGAAGGAGAGAAGCGACGGATTTCATCCGAAGGATATGAGCGTATCACGTGAAACGTCGGTTGAGACTCCGCCCCCATCATCACGATCTGCTACTCGCTGCTAGCTACTAGCAAGCTCCTTTGCTGCCTCAAGAAACACCTTCGTGTGCAGGTCCACATCCTCGGCTGAGGTGACTGGCGACATGAGCGCCATGTTGTGGAACGGGGTGAGCAGAATGCCGCGGTTCATGGCGTAGAGGTGCATGAAGCGTTCGAGTTCGAAGTCCATGGCGTCGTGGGCCTCGGAACCGTTGCGTGAAACTCTCGGGCTGAACAGGTACTCGGCGCGGCAACCGAGGCGGGTGACGTTCCAAGGCAGCTCGTATTCTTTGATCGCCTTCGCAACTCCGTCGGTCCAGCGCTGCGCCATGGGGATCATCCGGGCGAAGGCTTCAGGCGTCAGAACTTTCTGCAGCGTGACACGCATGGCCGCGAGTGAGAGCGCGTTGCCTGCGAGCGTGCCGCCGATGCCTCCGGTGTCGCAGTCTTCGAGGTTGTGCTTGGCGAGGATGCAGTCGGCGATCGCCTGGGTGAAGCCGTAAGCGGCTCCGGGGACTCCGCCGGCGATGGGCTTGCCGAAGACGAGGAAGTCCGGTTCGAGGTTTTCGGCGCGGGTGTATCCGCCGGGCCCGGCGCAGATGGTATGCGTCTCATCGATGATGAGGAGAGTGCCGGATTTGCGGGTGAGGTCGCGCAGGGCAGCGTGATAGCCGGGATCGGGCAGCACGATGCCGACGTTGGTGAGGGCAGGTTCAGCGAGCACGCAAGCTACCTGGTGGTCATTGAGAGCGGCTTCGAGGGTGTCGAGGGCGTTGAATTCGACAACACGGGTGGTGACGCCGGGGTCAACCGGAGGGCCAATGTTTCCGCGGCGGGCCTGGGCCACGCCGTCTTTGAGGGTGATGAAGCTTTCGTCGACGGTGCCGTGGTAGCACCAGTTGAAGACCAGGATTATTGGGCGGCCGGTGATGTGGCGGGCGAGGCGGATGGAGAAGCGGTTGGCATCGGTGGCGGTGAGCGCGAATTGCCAGTAGGGGAGGCCGAAGCGCTTCTGCAGTTCTTCGCCGACGATGATGCTGTCTTCACTGGGCAGCATGAGAGTGATGCCGCGCCTGGATTGCTGCTCGACGGCGGCGACGGTGGCGGAGGGCGAGTGTCCGGTCATGGCACCGGTGTCGCCGAGGCAGAAATCGACGTAACGGTGGCCGTCGACGTCAAAGAACTCTGCACCGCGGGCCTCGCGGACGAACGGCGGGAAGGCACCGGCCCACTTGGCCATCCAGTTCATGGGAACGCCGCCGAGCAGGGACTTGCGGGCGCGCTCGAACAGCGCAGCGGACTTGGGGCGATCGGCGATGAACTTCTTCTGCTCGCGCTCCATCAGGGATTGCAGACGGGCGCGGTCGATGGTTCGCATCGTGGGCCTCAACGGGAATCTCCGGAGTGTAAGAGGATGGAGGAGGGAGGCGCAAGTGGCAGGAGGCGCGGCAACCCATCTGGAAAGGCTGTTCAACGCGAGTTGAAATTGGGCGTGAAGACCAAATCAGCGGGATAGCTGGAGAGGGCTTTGACCGTACCGCCAAAGCCGCGGAAATCAGCCAGCTCGGGTTCGAGGACTGCGGTCGGATTCCAAGTCTTGGGATCTCGAACTACAAATCGGAAATCTCCGACCATGCCAGGTGGAGTCTTGAACGAGTTCGTCACCGGGTCTGACGCGAAGTCGGGCAACTGAATTTGGAAGGTGCCCTCATCCCCGGGTGCCGCTGTTTCGACCTGGTATTGGGGCACCATGCAGTCCATCCAGCCAAGAAAGTTGCACTCCCACGATGCCTCATACCACACCACCAGTTCGGCGGGTTTGCCGGCGATAGGGGCGAACGGTTGGATGCGTCCGCTTAACGTTACCGGAGGAAGAGGCGTGCAATCGAGGTTCACGCGTCGATTGCGTAACGCCGTTGCTTTCATGTCGAATGTGCGAGTCTGGCAGCCGGCGATCCAGGCAACGATAAGGACTCGACCTGCTAACTGCCCCTCGACAGAGAGTGGCATTTCGTACGAAGTGACATTTGGCGTCGCCTGGACGTAATCACCGTGTGAGCCAAAACTGCCCTCGAGAGCGTAGGTGATATGAGCCGTCTCGGAGGCAACGCCCGGCGGGAGAACGATGGTCATGTGCTTCGATGGATTTGCTGATTGTTGTGCCGCTGCGACTGTAATGAAACAGAGCCAGGACGCAACGATGATGGCCGCTCGAACCATGACGTGATTATAGAGGCCGCGGGAACGATCGTTCACGGGGTGAAAAGCAACCTCAACGGCTGAAAGCCGCGTTGATTTTGCGGCACAGATGGCACGACTGAACGTCGTGGCCCTCACAAGACCTTCGAGTAAGCGAGTTTTCCCGCAACTTGTATAGACGTGCACGCCGACTGCCGTAATTTCGGCAGAGATGTGACTGATCGTCGAACTCTTTCTTGGGTTGCTTGACAATCGGCGCGGGTGGCGTAAAGTACTGCCCAATCTTCCTTGTTCCCCTCTCGGTTCACGGTTCATCAAATTCCCATCGCGAGGCACACACAATGAAAAACGCCAATTCGCCCAAAGGGAAAGCTCCTTCGAAACCGACCGTCATCGACGCTGCGGCCCTTCTCGCCGGGAGGAAGCACCATCCCAAACCCGCGCCTGGCCGGTCTTTTGGAGGCGACCGCCTGCCCGCTGGCTTTCAGACCATCATTGATCCGCAGAAGAATCCGCCGCAGCCTTGGCGCGACTTGCCCGCTCCTACCGGCGCATCTCCGTTCCGGCTCTCGCTCGAGAGCGTGATTTCTGCCGACGCGATCAAGTCGATCGAGGACTCAGGAAAACTTGTCTTTCATTCTGTTGGCGATACGGGCGGGGTCAACACGCCGACTTACATTGAGAATGTCGCCGGTTATATGGGGCAGGATTTCTCGAGCGGTGACATCTCGACACACCCGTCGTTCTTCTATCACCTGGGAGATGTCGTCTACTACGACGGCGAGCTCGCCAACTACTTTCCAGAGTTTTACGAACCTTACATGAACTATCCCGCTCCGATTTTTGCGATTCCGGGGAATCACGATGGGGATATGGACCCGCAAACGGGCGAGAGCAGCCTCGAGGGATTTGTGCGGAATTTCTGCAGCCAGGTGGCGGTGCACACTCCGGAAGCGCGCGATGCGACGCGGACCACGATGACCCAGCCCAACGTGTACTGGACCCTACTGACGCCACTGGTCACGTTTGTCGGGCTTTACAGCAATTGCCCGGAGGGCGGGCAGCTGAGCCCGGCACAGATCGCGTGGCTGGAGTCGGAACTGAAAGCCGCGCCTGAGGATCGGGCTCTGATTGTGGCGGTGCATCATCCGATTTACTCGGCCTATGGGCCGAAGCCGGGGAGTCAGCACCTCTATAGTGTACTCGAGGGCGCGGTGCAGACCGGGGGACGGCTGCCGGAGCTTGTGCTTTCTGGGCACGTTCACAACTACCAGCGCTTCACGGGCGTGTTAAATGGCAAGAATGTTCCGATGATTGTTGCGGGCGCGGGCGGCTACAACAAGCAACTGCACACGTTGGCGAACATCTTTCATACGTCGAAGCTTCCCATCAGCATGAAGGGCTCCACTGGGCAGCTTGAGAATTTCAACGACAGCCAGCACGGGTATCTGCGCATCACGGTTCAGAAGAAGAGCATCGTCTGCGAATATTTTGCTGTGCCCGAACCGGGCGCCACGGCGAAGGCTGCGCTGAAGGCGTTCGACACATTTGCGATCGCGACTCCGCAGTACGCGTAGGAAAGAGGCGGGATCGTGCGGGCGGGGCGCCCTCACGACAGCCGCCGAGACGCCGCGCCGCGTCGCTTTCCATCTACAGGATGTAGCGGGACAGGTCCTGGTCCTTCACGATGTCGTTCAGAGTCTTGCGAACGTATTCGCCGTCGACCGTGACCTGCTGGCCTTTTTTGTCTGGCCCCTCGAAGCTGATCTCGTCAAGCACGCGCTCCATGATGGTGTGCAGCCGGCGTGCGCCGATGTTCTCGGTACCTTCGTTCACTCGGAAGGCGAAACAGGTCACTTCTTCAAGGGCCTCGTTTGTGAACTCCAGCTTCACGCCCTCGGTTTCGAGCAGGGCGGTGTACTGCTTGACTAGCGACGACTTGGGCTCGGTCAGGATGCGCAGGAAATCTTCCTGGGTCAACGATTGCAATTCTACGCGGATGGGGAAACGGCCCTGCAACTCCGGGATCAGGTCGCTGGGCTTGGACACGTGAAAGGCGCCGGCGGCGATGAACAGGATGTGGTCGGTCCGCACCATGCCGTAGCGGGTGTTGACGGTGGTGCCTTCGACGATGGGCAGGATGTCGCGCTGCACGCCCTCGCGGGAAACATCGGGACCGTGACCGCTTTCGCGGCCAGCGATCTTGTCGATTTCGTCAAGGAAGATGATGCCGGAGTTTTCAACGCGGTCAATGGCGGTGCGGGTGACCTGGTCCATATCGATGAGGCGCTGCTCTTCTTCCTGGATCAGGTACTCGAAAGCCTCGTTGACCTTCATCTTCCGCTTCTTGCTGCGCTGGCCGAAGATGTTGGGCAACATGTCCTTGATGTTGACATCCATTTCTTCGACGCCCTGGTTGGAGATGATTTCGAAGGACGGGAAGTTGCGCTCGCGCACGTCGATTTCGACCATGCGCTCATCGAGCTTGCCTTCGCGGAGCTGCTGACGGAGTTTTTCGCGGGTGCGCGATTGAGAGTCGGCGATCTCGGTGGAGCCTTCGAGCACGACACCACCGGTGGTGGCCGGTTCAGGGGCGCGTGATGTTGGCGGCGGCAGAAGCAAATCGAGCAGACGCTCTTCGGCGTTCAATTCGGCCTTGTCGGCGACATCTTCGAGTTTCTCTTCGCGGATCATGTCGATCGCGATTTCCACGAGGTCGCGGATCATGGATTCGACATCGCGGCCCACGTAGCCGACCTCGGTGAACTTGGAGGCCTCGACCTTGAGGAAAGGCGAGTTGGTGAGCTTGGCGAGACGCCGGGCGATCTCGGTTTTGCCCACGCCGGTGGGGCCGATCATGATGATGTTCTTGGGAATGATTTCTTCGGCGAGGTCGGGAGCTAGTTTTTGTCGGCGGATGCGGTTGCGCAGGGCGATGGCGACGGCGCGCTTGGCGTCTTTCTGGCCGACGACGTACTTGTCGAGTTCGGCCACGATTTCACGCGGCGTCAGATCATCGAGCGCGAGCTGTTCTTCTTCGGCGGTGGGTGGTAAATAGATGGCCATAAATCAGTCGTTGGTCCCTTCGCTCAGCTCAGGGCAGGCTAACTGCGGTCGTTGGCCGTCGGCCAAACCAGAAGATGCTGGCGACTGACGACGAGCGGCTAGCGAGTACTCACAACTCCTCTATCGTAAAACTTTCATTGGTATAGATGCACATCTTGCCGGCGATTTTCATGGACTGCTCCGCGATTTCGCGGGCAGAAAGCTTGGTATGGGCGGCGAGGGCCTCGGCTGCGGCTTGCGCGTAGGGACCTCCGGAGCCGATGGCTGCGATGCCGCTGTCGGGCTCGATTACGTCGCCCTGACCGCTCAGTAGGAAGGTCTGCTCTTTGTCGCAGACGAGCAGCAGGGCTTCCAAATGGCGCAGGAATTTGTCGGTGCGCCAGTCTTTGGCGAGTTCGACCGCGGCGCGGCCCAGGTTGCCGTGATACTGGTCCAGCTTCGATTCAAAACGGCTGAACAGGGAAAAAGCGTCGGCGGTGGAACCGGCGAAACCGGCGAGGATCTTGTCCTGGTAGAGGCGGCGGATCTTCTTGGCGGTGTGCTTGATCACCGATTCGCCCAGGGTGACCTGACCGTCTCCGGCCAGAACTACTTTTCCATCGCGTCTGACGGACAAAACCGTCGTCGAACGTATCAGTCGCTTTTTCGTCATGAGCGCAATTTTTCATTATAACAGTGCAGGAAGAGAGGTTCGGGGCGTTGGATAAGCAGGATCGAGCTACTCTCAGGGGGTGATCTCCGCTTTCCCGTTCGATTGCGGTTGGTGCCTGATTTCTTTGTACTCTTGGCCACAAAAGCCGTATCGTCCTAATTCCGCCTCCAGCCATTTATCGGGGGGTAAAGTCGCGTGGCAATTCCTCATCGTGAAACATCGCAAACGTGCCGTCGTCTTTCCTAACGATCTCCCATCTGTTTTGCTTCATTCCCTCGCCTTCCCTCAGGCGTGAACGGGCTCGGGTTTTGTCGCCAGCAACTGGCGCAGCACGTACGGCAGGATGCCTCCGTTGGCGTAGTACAGAGCTTCCTGTGGGGTGTCGATGCGGACCAGGGCTTGGCATTCGGTTACTGCGCTACCCTTCGATGCTTTCACGGTGAGTTTGCGCCCAGCGGTGAAATGCTCGACCCCGTCGCGGATGCCAGCGATCTCGAAGATTTCTTCGCCAGTCAACTTCAGGCTCTCGGCGTTTTGGCCGGGCAAGAACTGGAGGGGCAGAATGCCCATGCCGACAAGATTCGAGCGGTGGATTCGCTCGTAACTTTCTGCGATCACGGCCTGCGCGCCGAGCAGGCGGGGGCCTTTAGCGGCCCAGTCGCGCGAGGAGCCCGACCCATATTCCTTTCCCGCGAGGATGACGAGCGGTACGCCTTCGGCGATGTATTTGGCGGAGGCGTCGTAGATGGACATTTCGGTGCCGTCGGGCCAGTGGCGGGTGAAGCCGCCTTCGGTCTGGACCATTTTGTTGCGCAGGCGGACGTTGGCGAAGGTGCCGCGCACCATGACTTCATGGTTGCCGCGCCGCGAACCGTAGGAGTTGAAGTCGGCGGGTTGCACGCCGTGCTCCATCAGGTATCTCCCGGCTGGGCTGTCTTTCTTGATCGATCCGGCCGGCGAGATGTGGTCGGTCGTCACGCTGTCGCCAAGCACGGCAAGCACGCGGGCGTTCTTGATGTCCTCCACTGCGGAGGGCTTCAGGCGCATGGCGTCGAAGTACGGAGCCTTGCGGATGTAGGTCGAGTCTTGCTCCCAGAGATAAGTCTGACCCTGCGGCACCGGCAACGAGCGCCAGCGGGAATCGCCGTCGTAGACCTCGCCGTAGCTCTTGCGGAACATGTCGGAGGAGATCTTCTGGACGGCGGCATCGACTTCCTGCTGGGTCGGCCAAATGTCGGCGAGGTGGACGGTCTTGCCGTCTTTGCCGCGGCCGAGGGCATCTTTCTTGAGGTCGATGTCCACGCGCCCGGCGAGTGCGAACGCGACCACTAGCGGCGGCGACATTAGGTAGTTGGCCCGGACCTCGGAATTGATGCGGCCTTCGAAGTTGCGATTGCCGGAGAGCACTGAAGCTACGACGAGATCCTTCTCGTCGATGGCCTGAGAGACTTCGGCGGGTAGCGGGCCGGAGTTCCCGATGCAGGTGGTGCAGCCGTAGCCGACGAGGTTGAATTTTAGTTCTTCGAGATATGGCATCAGTCCCGCCTTGGCGAGATAGTCGGTCACGACCTTGGAACCGGGAGCGAGCGACGTCTTCACCCACGGCGGCGTCTGCAAACCACGCTCGACGGCCTTCTTGGCGAGGAGGCCAGCGGCCATCAGCACGGATGGGTTCGAGGTGTTGGTGCAACTCGTGATCGCGGCGATGACCACACTGCCGTGCTTCAGGGCGTTCTTGACGTCAGCGGAAACGTGCTCCTCGACACGCGGGTCTTCCACGCCGATGGCTGTCGGACTTCCACCCTCCTGCTCCCAGCGGCCGACCTGCTTCACGCTGCTGTCGTTTGTCACGGCGGCGGCCGTCTTCGCCTTGGGCTTGATGAGCGCTGGCAGGGCCTGGCGGAACGACTCGCCTGCGTTGGAGAGCGCGACGCGGTCTTGGGGACGCTTTGGACCGGCGAGGCTGGGCTCGACGGTGGCGAGGTCGAGCGACAGCCGTTCGGAGTATTGGGCTTCGGGCGTCTTCTCGTCGTGGAACATTCCCTGCTCGCGGGCGTAGGCCTCAACCAACGCGATCTGCTCTTCGGAGCGTCCGGTGAGGCGGAGATATCGCAAGCTTTCTTTGTCGATCGGGAAGATTCCGCAGGTGGCGCCGTACTCGGGTGACATGTTCGCGATGGTGGCGCGATCGGCGAGCGGCAGGTCCTGCAAGCCGGGGCCGAAGTATTCGACGAACTTGCCGACGACGCCGTGCTTGCGCAGCATCTCGGTGATGGTGAGCACCAGGTCGGTGGCGGTGGCGCCTTCGCGCAGGCGGCCGGTGAGCTTCACGCCGACAACGAGCGGGATCAGCATCGAGACGGGCTGGCCGAGCATGGCGGCTTCGGCCTCGATTCCGCCGACGCCCCAGCCCAGCACGCCGAGGCCGTTGATCATCGTGGTGTGCGAGTCGGTGCCGACCAGAGTGTCGGGGTAGGCAATGCGCTTGCCGTCGGTTTCCTGCACGAAAACAACGCGGGCGAGGAATTCGAGGTTCACCTGGTGCACGATGCCGGTGTCGGGCGGAACGATGGCGAGGTTGTGAAACGCTTTCTGTCCCCAGCGCAGGAAGGCGTAACGCTCCTTGTTGCGCAGGAATTCGAGCTCTGCATTGAGGCCAAAGGCCTGGGAGCTGCCGAATTCGTCGACCTGCACGGAGTGATCGATGACCAGTTCGGCCGGTTGCAGCGGGTTGATCAGCTTAGGATCGCCTCCCAGGCGCTTCATGGCATCGCGCATGGCAGCCAGGTCGACAACGGCGGGAACGCCGGTGAAGTCCTGCAAGAGGACACGGCTCGGGGTAAAGGCGATCTCTTTGTCGGGCTTCGATTGGCTGTTCCAAGCGGCGAGGGCCCGCACTTCTTCCTTCGTGACGTTGCGGCCGTCTTCGGTGCGCAATAGATTTTCGAGCAGAATGCGCAGGGAATAGGGCAAGTGCCTGGTGGAGGTGCCTTGCTTGTCGAGCGCGTCCAGGCGGTAGATCTCGTACTCTTTGCTGCCGACCCGAAGGCTGGAGCGACTTTGGAAGCTGTTCAAAGACATGAGGTCGGTCCTTTCGGTTTCTGGTAGACGAATCTGTAAACCCGGCAGTGGTTGAGCGGCCTAAGAACTACCTTCAGCGCCGGAGCGGTAACTTTCTAGTTTAAAACTTTCCGCCGAAAGTTTGGTAGAGCAGCAGGCCGTTGAGGGCAAGAATGATGCCCACGGTCCCGTAGGCCAGCCAGTTGGTGCGCGGCTCGTTGACGAGGTCTCCCATCAGGTCCGTGCGGCGGGTCAACAGAATGAGCGGAATCAGCGCAAAGGGCAGCGCGAAGCTAAGCACGACCTGCGAAAGCACCAGAATCTTGAGCGGATCGAAGCCGATGGCGATGACCACGATGGCGGGCAGCATGGTGATGAAGCGACGCAGGAAGATGCTGATCTTGATGTCGAGAAAACCTTCGAGGATGACCTGGCCGGCCATGGTGCCGACGGTGGAGGAGGAGAGTCCCGAAAACAGGAGCGCGACCGCGAACGCCGTGGCGGAAAAACTTCCCAGAAGCGGCTTCAGGGTCTCGTGCGCCTGCTCGATCGACGCGACGGGGCGGCCGGCGTGGGCGAAGACAGCGGCGGCCATGATGATCATGGCCGAATTCACCAGCCAGGCACCGTTCATCGCAGCAAGCACGTCGATCAGCTCATAGTGGGCGTGTCGCAGCTTTTTCAGGTACTGGCCGGTGGGACAGCTGAAGCTGTCTTCTTTCAATCTAGATTGAACCAGAGCTGAGTGCAAGTAGACGACGTGGGGCATGACCGTTGCACCCAACATTCCTACCGCGATATAGACGCTTCCTGACGACAGATGGGGGATTACAACGTTGTGGGCCACCTGCCCCCAGTCGGGCTTGGCGAGGAAGATTTCGATGCCGTAGCAGGCGCCGACTCCCACAACGAAGCCCATGATGACCTGCTCGAGGCGACGGAACCCGTAGAGTTCGCTGGCAAGGATCAGGAAGACACAGACGCCAGTGACCAGTGCGGCAGCGAGCAACGGGATGTGGAAGAGAAGGTAGAAGCCGAGCACGGCGCCGAGGAATTCTGCAAGGTCGGTGGCGATGGCCGCGAATTCTGCGGCCAGCCACAGGCCAACATTGATCGCGGGCGCGAATTCTTTGCGGCAATTCCGGGGGAGGGTTTGCCCGGTGGCGATCCCTAACTTCGCAGAGAGATATTGGATCAGGATGGCCATCAGGTTCGACCACAGCAGCACCCACAGCAGGCTGTAACCGAATTCAGTGCCGCCTTGAATGTTGGTGGCGAAGTTTCCGGGATCGATGTAGGCGACGCTGGCAACGAAGGCCGGACCGAAGTAGGCCCAGACCTGGCGGCTGCGGAAGGCGGGCAGCCATTTGAAACGGATTCTCCCGTTGACTGCCGCGGCCTGTGGCGGATTTCCCATGAAGTCGACAGCGCTCCGCCGGCGCCGGAGCGTTAGTGTAAGTATAGCGCAGGAGGTAAACTATAGTTAACTAGCGTAGAGATAATCGAAAAGAAGGCGAAGGCGTGAAGAAGAAGTCACGCGCGGAGGCGACTTTCGGCTTTCACCCACACCCGCTCGGCCGCGCCGCTTCCAAGGGCGAAGCCGCCAGCGTCGGTTTTCAAATTGAGGGTCTGATCGTAGTTGCGGCTTTCGACTCGGATTTTGGCGCCAGGGCGGATCGCGCGTGTTTCCAAGAACTCCAACAGCTTGCGATCGCGCTCATAGATTCCGCTGACCAGATAATTCTTCCCGCCCTCGGCTTCGGATAGAAGGACCAATCCGCGCTGGCGGCGGCTCGCAGGACTCTCCAATTCGCTGAGATTTCCGTGTGGACATGCACCCGCGCGGCCCAGGCGCGACATCAGTTTTGCCTCGAAATCAGGGGAGACGGCGTGTTCCAGACGCTCGGCCTCGTCGTGCACCTTGTACCACTCCATGCCGAACATTTCCGAAAGCATGCGCTCGATGAGATGGTGCCGCAGGGTCAGACGACGGGCAATCTTGCGTCCGGCGGCGGTGAGCTTGACGAGTCCCTCGGGCTGCACGCGGACGAAGCCGTCCTTCTTGAGGCGGCGCACTGCCATCGTGACCGCCGGAGGGGACACTTTCAGCCAGTGGGCGAGGGTTGCAGAAATCACGGGCTCGCCTTCGCTTTCGGCCTCGAGGATGGCCTTGAGATAGTCTTCTTTCGAGACTGTGATCATCCGGTGAATTATACGCGGCGTTAATTGCAGTTAATACGATGGTGAGATGGGCTGGGGTGCGGAGGCGAGGGCCGCCTGCGGGGCTTTGATTGCGGGACACCCGCGCTACATTTCTGAGGCGCTACGGTGAGTCTTCGCCGCCGGTGCCGATGGGTTGGTACTTGTACTGCTTGCCATCCCAGAAGACGACGGAGTCCCCGGCGCTGGCGTCGGCTTCAACCGCGAAGATGGCGTTGACCTGCTTCTTGCGGAGTTGCAGGCGCTTCACCATGATGCGCTTGAGCGGCAGATTGATAATCACGAACTTGGCTTTGGGCGTCTCAGAGCACCAGGCTTGCGGGCCGGAGCCGTGGATCACGAGGACCACGAGGTTCTTTTCCATCAGTTCTTCGGAGCCGAAGGTGGCGGTGAGTTTGGGGTCG
>Ga0306924_10000297_pt1 | contig 40747 bp, 36 predicted proteins | sample sta12Can44000111_FD_203756 | JGI IMG/M metagenome (GOLD analysis project Ga0306924, IMG submission 203756) | Lab enrichment of tropical soil microbial communities from Luquillo Experimental Forest, Puerto Rico - statanox.12C.anox.44.000.111 (v2)... | ecosystem: Environmental > Terrestrial >... | reverse complement strand
CAGGGCATTGACGGTCGCAATCCCGATCGCGCGACGGATCCCGTGATCGGAGAGGGCTTCGCGCGCCAGATCGGCCGCCCGTCGGCCACGCAATTTTCCCGAAAACGGCATCGCCATCGCCGAGGTCGGACAGCATACCGCCTCGGGGATCGATTTGATCGGCGTGGCACTGGCGCCTGCGGTCCCGTTGCTGAGCTTGACGCCGGTGAAAAACAGCCCGACCACTGCTCTGTCGACCGTGATCTCGTCCAGCTCCGGCTCAAGGACTTCGCCGATCGCTGCGATCGTCTCGCCGAGGATCGAATTGTTTTCGCTCTGCATCACGACTCTGCTCCCGCCATCGCCGTCAATCCTAACAGGTGCGATCTGCGGCATAAACACCCTCGGACTGGCAGATGCGATATCCGATAGGATAGAACGAGCGGCCGCAGCAGCAATGAGATCGTCATGAAGCTCAGCGCCCGCAACCAGCTCAGAGGCAAGATCGTCGGGATGACCAAGGGCCAGACGACGGCGCATGTCCGTATCGACATCGGCGGCGGAGTGATCGTCACCTCGTCGATCACCAATGAAGCCGTCGACGATCTCGCCCTGAAGGTCGGAGATGACGCATTTGCGGTGATCAAGGCGTCGGATGTGATGGTCGCCAAGTGAGGCGACGGGATCTCTTTGGGCTCGGCGCAGGCGCGGTCGCCGGGCTGGCCTTTGCGCCATCGGCTGTCGCGGCGAGACCCTTCACCGACTCAGCCGGTCGACGGATCGAGGTGCCCGACGCGGCGCGCCGAGTCTTCCCCGCGGGGCCGCCGGCTTCGGTCATTCTCTACATGGCGGCACCAGAGACGATGCTCGGATGGACGCGGGCGCCCACTCCAGAAGCACGGACCTTTCTGCCGCCACGATACGCCGAACTCCCCGAACTCGGCCGGCTTACCGGTCGAGGGAACACCGTCAACCTTGAAAACGTCGTTCGGCTGATGCCCGATCTGGTGCTCGATGTCGGCGATACCTCCCCGACCTATGTGTCGCTCGCCGAGCGGGTGCAGGAGCAGACGCACATCCCCGCGGTGCTGATCGGCGGCCATCTGGCAGACACCGCCGACACATTGCGCAATGTCGGCTCGGTGCTGGGCGTTGCCGAACGCGCGGAAACGCTCGCCCGCTATGCGGAAGGCGTGCTTGTGGGTGCCCGGACGGAAACGGCGAAGATCCCGCCGGCGAGCCGGCCGAGCGTTTACGTGGCGCGCGGGCCGCACGGCCTCGAGACGGCGGTCGCCGGTTCGATCGGCAGCGAGGTCGTCGATCTTGTCGGGGCCCGCAATGTCGCGGGCAAGGAAACCGCGCCGCGGACGATCGCTGATGTCTCGGCGGAGCAGATCCTCGCTTGGCAGCCCGATGTGATCCTGGCCGTCGATCGGCGGTTTAACGCGACGGTCCGCACCGACCCGGTATGGCGCGAGGTCAAGGCGGTGCAGACCGGGAATATCCATTTCGCGCCGGACCTGCCCTTTTCGTGGCTCGACACTCCTCCCGCACCCAATCGGCTGATCGGGCTCCTATGGCTCGGCAAGCTGCTCTATCCTGCTGCGTTTCCACAGGACATCCGTGCCGAGGCACGCCACTTTTATGCCCTCTTCTACCAGCAGGAGCCGACCGACGCGCAGCTCGACGGTCTTTTCGCCGAACCCCCGGCGTGAGCCTGCGCCGGCCTTCGGCTACCGCGCAATAGTCAGCGGCGCTGCACTGGCCCTGCTGCTGATCGCCGCAGCCGCATTTGCGCTTGGACCATATCCGCTCGCCGCGAGGGATCTCCTCGGGTTCCTGGTGGCCAAGGCCACCGGCGCCGCCTCACCGTTGCCGCTGCCGGCCGAAACCGTCATCCTGCAAATTCGCTTGCCTCGGGTGCTGGCGGACGGTCGCCGTCGGAGCGGCACTCGCCTGCTCGGGAGCGGCCTACCAGTCGTTGTTCCGCAACCCGCTGGTTTCGCCTGACATCCTCGGAGTTTCCGCGGGTGCGGCCTTGGGCGCGGTGCTGGGGATCTTTCTGGCGTTGCCGGTGCTCGCCATCGAGGCCGTGTCCTTTGCCAGCGGGCTGGCGGCGGTGATCATCGTCTATGGCATCGCGGCGGCGATCCGGGGCCGCGACGCGGTGCTGGTGTTGGTGCTCGCCGGCGTGGTGATCGGGGCGCTGTTCGGCGCCGGGGTGGGGCTATTGAAGTACCTCGCCGATCCCTATAACCAGCTGCCGGCGATCACCTTCTGGCTTTTGGGCAGCCTGGCGGCGGCCAACCCGCGCGACCTGACGAGCCTGTTGCCGGCGGTGGCGGTCGGGCTGATACCCCTCGGCTTGCTGCGCTGGCAGATCGATGTGATGACCTTGGGCGAGGAGGAGGCGACCGCCCTCGGTGTCGACACCCGGATGCTGCGGATCGTGGTGATCGCCGCGGCGACCCTGATGACCTCGGCCGCGGTTGCGGCGAGCGGGATCATCGGCTGGGTCGGGCTCGTCGTGCCGCATTTGGCCCGGCTCACGGTTGGGCCGGCGTTTGCGCGGCTGTTGCCCGTCAGCCTCCTGTTCGGTGCCGGGTATCTGCTCGCCGTCGATACCGCGGCGCGTACGATCGGCCCTGTCGAGCTGCCGCTCGGAGTCCTGACTGCGGCGTTTGGCACGCCGGTGTTCTTGTGGCTCCTGGCTTTCGGGCGGCGCCCGGCATGGTCGTGAGTGCCCCAAGGCTCGCGGTCGAGGATCTCAGCTACGGCTATCCCGGGCGAACCGTCGGACATGATATCGGCTTTACCGTGGGCACCGGTGAGGTTCTCTGTGTGCTCGGGCGCAACGGCGAAGGCAAATCGACGTTGTTCAGGACGATTCTCGGCCTGCTGCCGCCTCGTGCCGGCGTGGTGCAGGTCGATGGTGAGCCGATTTCGGGTTGGAGCCCGCGCCGGCGGGCCCAGGCGTTTGGTTATGTACCGCAAAACAGCGGCGGGGCATTCCCGTTCACGGTCGCCGATCTGGTGTTGATGGGCCGTACCGCCCATCGCGGAGTTTTTGCAGCGCCGTCTGGGGCCGATCGCAGGGCGGCGGACGAAGCAATCGCGGCCTTGGGAATCGAGCATTTGGCCCAGCGCGAGTGGCTTCGGGTCAGCGGCGGCGAGCGGCAGCTCGCCCTGGTCGCCCGCGCTCTTGCCCAGGAACCGCTGATCCTGGTGCTCGACGAACCGACCGCGAGCCTCGATTTCGGCAACCAGGTGCGCGTTCTAGATGCCGTTCGCAGCCTCGCCGAGCAACGCGGGCTGAGCGTGCTGCTGTCGACCCATCACCCCGAGCAGGCGTTTGCCTGCGCCGACCGGGTTGCGGTCCTGGCGGGCGGCGCATTGCTGCGGATCGGTGCTCCCGCCGACGTCATCACCCCCGAGACGCTTCGCGCTTGCTATTCGGTCGACGTCGCGGTCTTGCCGGTGGCGGACGACCGATACCGCGTTTGCGTAACCCGCCTCTATCTACAATGACTTGGGCGGCGTTACCGGCCGGCGCGGGGCGACCGGGGCCGCGGGGATGCTGCTCACTTCGATCTCTGGCATCGGCAGGTCGAGCTGGCGCAGCACTGCGTTGGCGAGCTCGTTGTAGCCTTCGAAGCTGCGGCGGAGCCGCCCGCGCCAGGCTGGAATGCCGCCGCTGGCATGCAATTCGAAGGCGGAGTCGCGACCGTCGAGCGCCGAGGAAACATGGTCCCAGGCCATTTGCAGCAATGCCGAGCGCTGCAATGCGGTATAGCCGCCGCCCCCGAACGACTCCTCGAGCCCAGCAGCGAGTTCGGGTGCGGCAAGGTCGCGGTCGGATGGAGCGACGACGAGCGAGGAGCCAGGCAGGATGCGCAGAATCTCGGCCATGCGCTGGCGCGCCTTCAATATCGCGATCCCGCCGGGCATCACATGTTGATGGTTGGGAACGCAATAGCCCGCGGCGGTGAATTGCGGGTCAAGCTCGGCAGCCGTCTGGCAGCTGCGCGCGGTCTGGACATCGGTGATCAGGTCGACGAGGTATTCGACCGTCCGCGCGTGCTCCTTGAGACCCATCGCATGAGCCAAGGCCAGCGCCAGGCCGAGGGTGAACTCCGCGCGTGACAGCCAACCATAGAGGTGATGCCACACGAGCCACCGGGCGACCGGCTCAGGCGACGCCTCGACGAAGAAAACCCGCTCCCACGGGATGAATACTTCGTCGAGCCACATCTGACCGTCTAGCTCGTCGTAGCGGCTGCTCAGCGGGGCGACGAAAGGGTTTTGATCGCGTACCGCGATCTTGCGGCACACGGTGGTGACCCCCGGAGCGGCGATCGGCACGATAAAGCTCGCGTGATGCTCGCCGATCCGAATGCCATTGAGGGCGCCGACATAGACATCCTCGGCATAGGCCGGGCTCGTATGCATGCCGATCTTGCCGCTGATGACGACGCCGGCATCAGTCTCGCGGACGAGCCGCAAGGCGTTGCGCTCGCTCGGGTCGTCGCGCAGGCGATAACCGATCGTCGCGGCACCACCGCAAAAGGTCAGAAACCGGCCGGTGGCCGCGATGTGCTCGCGATAGGCCACCGCGTTGGCGATCTGTTGCGGCGAGGCATTGCAGTCTTGCACCGCCGTTACGACGCCGAGCGCGATCAGATTGCCGTAGGCCGGGGTGTGGGTGATGTTGCCGGCGCTCAAAAACGTCGTCTTCGAGAAGCTCCGCCCCATGGCGCGGAGGTCGCCGGTGCTCTTCGGGGCGACATAGGCCCAAGGCCTTCGTTCTCCCCGCGTGTCGGGTGGCGACAGCAATACGTCCACCCATTCGGGATCAAAATGCAGGTCGTACCAGGCGACGTATTCGTCGACCATGTCGCGGGTGGCCGGATGTGTAGTCACGTCGTCGATCACGCCCTCGCCCATGACCCAAACTCGCCGCCCGTCGCGCAACGCTGCCCGGTAGTCCGTCCCCCTCCGCATCGCTTTCTCCTGCTGTTCTGCAGCTATTCGGCAAGCCGCCAGCGCAATGTTTTGCCGGCACGGAACGGGACAAGCTTGTGTTCGTGCTCGCCGATATATTCCGGCACCGGGCAGGGCTCGCGCCGCAAGGTCACCCGAGTCGCGTTGACCGGCAGCCCGTAGAACTCGGGGCCGTTCAGCGCGGCGAAGGCTTCGAACCGGTCGAGCGCGCCTTCTTCTTCGAAGACCTCGGCGTAAATTTCGAGGGCGCAGGGGGCGGTGAAGATGCCGGCGCAACCGCAGGCGGTCTCCTTGGCCGGGACGGCGTGCGGCGCGCTGTCGGTGCCGAGAAAGAACCGCGGATTTCCCGATGTGGCGGCGCGCCGCAATGCCCGGCGATGTTTCTCCCGCTTGGCGATCGGCAGGCAATAGAGGTGCGGGCGGATCCCACCCGTGAAGATGGCGTTGCGGTTGATCACCAGGTGATGCGCGGTGATCGTTGCCGCCAAATTCGGCGTCCCCGACTTCACATAGTCGGCGGCTTCTTCCGTCGTGATGTGCTCGAGGACAATGCGCAATTCGGGTAGCCGGCGCCGCAATGGGTCGAGCACCCGGTCGATGAACACCGCTTCCCGGTCGAAAACGTCGACCTCCGGGTCGGTCGCCTCGCCATGGATCAGTAGCGGCATGCCGAGTGCGGCCATGCGCTCCAGCACCGGCCAGATCCGATCGTAGTCGGTGACCCCGGAAGCCGAGTTGGTGGTCGCGTGCGCTGGATAGAGCTTGACCGCGGCAAAGATCCCTTCCTCCCAGCCGCGCGCGACCTCTTCGGGATCCGTCGTGTCGGTCAGGTAGCAGGTCATCAGCGGAGTGAAGTCGGCACCTGACGGAAGCGCAGCCAAGATGCGCTCGCGATAGGCGCGCGCCGCCGCCATGGTCGTGACCGGCGGCACCAAATTCGGCATCACGATGGCGCGGGCGAATTGGCGCACGGTGAAGGGCAAAACCGTGGCGAGCATCGGCCCGTCGCGTAAATGCACATGCCAATCATCCGGCCGGCGCAACGCCACGTTGTGACTACCCTCTGGCATCTGCCTTCACCGCGACGATCATCAATGCGGTTCTTTCCCCCACGCGCTGCTTCCCGCGGGGCGAAGATCACTCCTCCGGCACGCCGGCCTTGCGCAGACCGACGAGATATGTGGCTTCCCAAAAGGCGCGGGTTTTCGGGGACCCATGCGATCCGCCGGCTGTCAAACGGGCGATGCTCGAATAACGATCGTCGCCGGCCAGCCTCCGGGCTTCGGCGAGTTCGGCGGCGGCGCGTTCGATATCGCCGTTGAGGGCATAGGCGGAGGAGAGGCGGCTGTGATGGCTCGGTATGGCGGGAATGACCGTGCACGCTTGTTCAAGCCAGACGATCGCCTCGTGGGTGCGCGATTGCAGCAGATGCACAGTCCCGATCTGGGCGTACCACCAGCCGATGCCGGGATCGCGCGGGCTAAGGCGGATGGCTTGCTCCGCGAGCGGGATCGCCTCGTCCAGCGAACCGGCCTCGACCTTGCACCAGCCGAGCCCGATTAATGCGTACACCTGGTTGCGATTCAACGCGAGCGCCGTCTCATATTCGGGAATCGCCTCCTCGCATCGGTTCTGCGCGCGGAACGAATAGCGGGGCGATGCTGCCAAGGCTTGGCCGACCAGCCCTTCCGCACGGGCGAGGTCGGCTGCGGCCGCGTCGGTCACTCCATTGAGCACGCGGCCGGCGAGCGCGATCGCCAATCGGCTTTGTCCCTCGACGGATTGCGGATCGAGCGCCAAGGCGTGCTCGAATAGGCTAATCTGCTCTGCAAAGTTCTCGCGCGACGGCGGCTTCAACCCTACGGCGCGCCCGCGGAGAATGTAGTCGAGCGCATCGGGACGCTCGGTCGGTCGGGTGGCCTCCGCAGCAATCAGCTCGATGCCGAGGGTGTTCCCGATCCGGCTCGTGATTTCGTTTTGCAAGGCGAACAGGTCGCCGGTGTCGCGGTCGAACCGATCCGCCCAGAGGTGCGCGTCGGTCCCAGCGTCGATCAGCTCGGCGTTGACGCGGAGCTGGTTCCCCGAGCGCCGGACGCTCCCTTCCAACAGATAACGGACGCCCAACTCGCGGCCGATCTGTTTTACGTCGACCGGCTTGTTCCTATACGTGAATGCGGTATTGCGCGAGATCACAAACATGTCCGAGATCCTCGACAAATCAGTCGTCAGATCCTCGGTAATGCCGTCTGCGAAATATTGCTGATCGGGGTCGTTGCTGAGATTAGCGAAGGGCAGCACGACAATCGACAGCCGAGGCGCCGAGCTATCAGCCCAGCGCGAGAGCGAATGCCAGTTCATGGCCGCAACGACAGTGACGGCCAAGCACACAGCGCCGGCTGTTATCGAGGCGATGACGGCGTGTCGACGCCGAGGCGGCGCGCCCGGTTTCGGTGCAGGCGATAAGCCATCAATCGGGCACAGCGCCGACGGCAGTTCGGGTCCCTCGTCGGCGGCGATTGGCGCGCCGGCTCCGTTGGGCGACCTCGAAATTGGGGCCGCAGTCACGGTTTCAGCCGGTGTTACCGGTGCCACGAAGCGGTACCCGCGCCCGGCGACGGTCTGGATGCAGCTGCCATTTTGCCGATCGCGATCGAGGATGCGGCGAAGCGCGGCGATCTGCACCGGCAGGTTGCTGTATTCGACGATGGTTCTTGGCCACACCTCTTTGACGATTTCTTCCCTGGTCACGAGCTCCCCCTGCCGCGCGACCAGAACAGCGAGAATTTCGAGCGCGCGCGAGCCGATCAGGATCGGTACGAAGGTCCCGCTTTGATCACGTCGAGAGACGCCGCTGCGATCCAGGCGAAAGTCCTCGAACAGGAACATGTCGCCCGTGGTCAGTGCGTCCATGCGATCCGCCTCCCGCAGCGAGCATGAGCAAGTCGGCGCGAGGCCGCCCCCCTGGTATGGATCACGGTCTCAACCGCGGCGATTTTGGGCCATTTCAAACCGATTCAAAAGATTTAATCGCCGCTTTATTGCCCCGCCCGCCAGTCCGGAGCTTTTCGTTCCATGCGGCGGAAGCCGCCCTCGGGATCGCCGGTTTTGGCGATAAACAACAGGAGCTGCTGGCATGAAACGTCTAAGATCGCCGGCGATTGGAGCCGTGACACTCGCAGGTATGGCTCTCCTCACGGTAGAGCGACCAAACGCTGGTGAATTCGACCATCCGGCCAAATGCACGCTAGAAACGCTCAAGGGACAGTATTTGGTGGCTGGAAATGGGATGCTGATTCCCCCCGTACCCCTATTTCAAATACCTGCGGGGGCTCCGCCGTCAGTAACCGCCGCCGCTGCCTATTCGATTTACAATGGCGACGGTACGGGGACAGACTGGGTAACATTCACCGTCGACGGTACCGTCGCGATCGGAGCAGTCCCAACTCCAACCCCTACAACTTATACTCTCAACAGCGATTGTACCGGGACCAAAACGGTCCTGCCGTCTGGGCCGCATTTCAACATATTCGTGGCGATTGACGGCTCCGGGTTAACCGCTGTTGCCACGGATCAGGGTTTTGCGGTGTCAGAGTCTGATAGACGCGTGGGGGCCGACTACCAGTGATCTGACGCGCGGCGGACGCACGCCGTGCTATGGATCTCGCCGTCCGCAGGCATCACCGGCAAGTGCGATTTCGATACCCCTTTCCGCAAGAATAGCGAAAAACAGCGGGAAGCCGCGAGATTTCCCGCTGTTTCCTCTGCGGCCGAACCCGCGCGAACCCAGGATTTCCGCCAAAAACCAGATCTGTCCTGCTGATAATTTCCTGCAAAAACAGCAAAAACAGCGGGAGGCGAACGCGTCGGCATCGGACGCATGAGCGGTGTGAGATAACTTCGGCGCCGATAGATCGCACCCGAGGCGAGGTCGTCCCCATATCATGGAACAGCGCGGACGGGCTTGTTACTGTCCCGCGCACGGCTCTTTTGGAGGTCGGCGTGAGCGGATGCATCGTCGGTTGGGCGCACAGCAAATTCGGCAAGCACGAAGGCCGGGATCTCGAATCGCTGATCGTCGAAGTGACGCAGGCCGCCTTGGCCGATGCCGGGGTTTCCGCCGCGGATATCGATACCGTCTATCTCGGCACGATGAATGGCGGCTTTGTCCGCCAGGAATTCCCAGCATCTCTGGTCTTTCAAGCCGACCCTGGTTTCCGCTTTAAGCCGGCCACACGGGTCGAGGATGCCTGCGCGACCGGTTCGGCGGCGATCCATCAAGGGCTGAATGCGATCGCCGCCGGTAAGGCGCGCCTGGCGCTCATTGTCGGTGTCGAGAAGATGTCCGAGGTCTCCGGCGCGCAGGTCGGCGACATTCTGCTCGGCGCCAGCTACCGCAAAGAGGAAGACGCGATCGAGGGCGGCTTTGCCGGCATCTTCGGCAAGATCGCGCAGAGCTATTTCCAGCGTTATGGCGACCAATCCGACGCGCTGGCGCGGATCGCGGCAAAAAACCACAAAAACGGCGCCACCAACCCGCTCGCCCAGATGCAGAAGGATCTAGGCTATGAATTCTGCCGCACGGTATCGGACAAGAATCCGATCGTCGCCGGCCCGCTCAAGCGCACCGACTGCTCGCTGGTCTCCGATGGTGCCGCGGCGGTGGTGCTCGCCGATACGGCGACGGCGCTGAGCCTCAGGAAAGCGGTGATTTTTCGTGCTGCCGAGCAGGTCAACGACTTTCTGCCGATGAGCCGGCGCGATGTCGTCGCCTTCGAAGGGCCGGCCCTCGCCTGGCAAAGGGCGCTTGCCACCGCCCGTCTCGGGCTCGACGATCTCGATCTGGTCGAGACCCATGACTGCTTCACGATCGCCGAGCTGATCGAGTACGAGGCCATGGGCCTGACACCCAAGGGCGAGGGGGCGCGTGCGATCCTCGAAGGCTGGACCGAGAAGGACGGCAAACTGCCGGTCAACCCGTCGGGCGGGCTCAAATCGAAGGGGCACCCGATCGGTGCGACCGGGGTGTCGATGCACGTCTTGGCGGCGATGCAGGTGACGGGCAGGGCGGGGGGCATCCAGGTGCCCGGTGCAGCACTTGCCGGGGTCATGAATATGGGCGGCGCCGGAGTCGCGAATTTCGTCAGCATCCTCGAGCCGTTGCGCGCCTGAGCATGGCGAGCTTCCGCGCGCTCGTATTGCACGAGGAAGGCGGCAAAGTCGTTTCGCGCATCGAGGCGGTCGATGAGGAGCGGCTGCCGCCGGGCGAGGTCACCGTCGCGGTCGAATGTTCGACCTTGAATTACAAGGACGGGATGATCCTGCAAGGCATCGGCCGGCTGGTGCGGACTTATCCGCACGTTCCCGGCATCGATTTCGCCGGGACCGTCGAGCGCTCGGAATCGCCGGAGTTCACGCCGGGCGACCCGGTCATTTTGACCGGCTGGCGGGTCGGCGAGACGCAATGGGGCGGCTATGCCGAGAAGGCGCGGGTCAAGGCCTCGTACCTGGTGCGGCGGCCGGAGGGCCTGTCGCCGCGCCAGGCGATGGCGATTGGCACCGCCGGGTTGACCGCGATGCTGGCGGTCATGGCCCTCGAGCGCCATGGGCTGCGGCCCAATTCGGGCGATGTCCTGGTCACCGGTGCGGCAGGCGGTGTCGGCAGCACAGCAGTGTCGCTGCTGTCGCGGCTCCGACACCGGGTCGTGGCCTCGACCGGGCGGCCGGAGCTGCGCGACTACCTGACCGGGCTAGGCGCCGCCGACTTGATCGACCGCGCGGCGCTCGCAGCAAAGCCATCGCGACCGCTCGACAGCGAGCGCTGGGCGGGGGCGGTCGATGCCGTTGGTGGCACCACCTTGGCGACGATTTTGACCCAGCTCAACTACCGGGCTGGTGTCGCCGCCTGCGGACTCGCCGGCGGCAGCGAGCTGCCGGCGACGGTGATCCCATTCCTGTTACGCGGGGTGAGCCTCTTGGGGATCGATTCGGTGATGTGCCTGCGCGACGAGCGGATTGAGGCTTGGCGGCGCCTGGTTCGCGACCTGCCGCTCGATCGTCTCGAACGGATGGTCCAGACGGTGCCGATGTCTGCCTTGCCCGATCTGGCGCCGAAGATCCTGAAGGGCGAATTGCGCGGGCGAACGGTCATCGACGTCGCCGAGTGATCGCGCCGGAATGAATCAGCGCTGCGCGCGTTAGCGGCGCATGAAGACCGCTTACATCCAGCATCGCACGATGACAGTGGCGCGGCGAGCGCTGATTGTGCAGCGCGTTCTCGTGGACGGATGGACCGCTGCCGAAGCGGCGGCTCGGTTCGGCATATCGGAACGCCAGGTCAATGTCTGGGTCGCCGATTTCCGGCGATCGGGCATGACGAGCCTGCGCCGTGCGCCGGGTAAAACACTCGCTGCTCAGATCCTTCACCTGACGATCTTGCGCCTGGCGCACGGAATTGCCTCGAGGGTTGCCGGCGCCCTTCGCCGACGCCGGTTGCGGACGCGGCTGCCTCAGCCTTTGCCGATGCGACGCTTGAACGACGATCGTCGCAACCGCGACTAACCCCACCCATCTGTCAGCAGGCGCGGTTCCCGAGTAAGATGTTGACGGCGCGGGTTCGCCACGGGGGTGGGGATGCGGACATGAATAGCGGTCGACGCCGGCTGCTGCGCGCCTTGGCTCTATGCGCTGTCGCCGGGTGGCGGTTTGCTTCGGCATCGGCCCAGCCGGCGGGTAGAAGAACACCGCCGGCACGGCGCGCTCCGACCGTCGTCATCGATCCCGGTCATGGCGGGGTCGACCCGGGAGCGATCACTCCGGATGGCACCTATGAGAAGGATATTGTCCTGGCGACGGCGCAGGAGTTTGCCCGCGCGCTCGCCGCGCGGCGCGGCTACCGGGCGGTGCTGACTCGGAACACCGACGAATTTCTTCCGCTGCGGGAGCGTGTCGCGCGCGCCCGCGCATGGAAGGCGGACCTGTTCCTGTCGATCCACGCCGATGCACTGCCCGACGCGGAAATGCGCGGACTGTCGGTGTTCACGTTGTCGGCGCAGGCATCGGACCGGGAAGCCGCGGCGCTCGCAAGCAGCCAGAACCGAGCCGATCTCGTCAGCGGCATCAATCTGTCGCGGCAGCCCCGCGATCTCGGAACGATTCTGCTGGACCTGACACGGCGGCAGACCAGCAATTTGTCGATCAGTCTGGCGCGCAACCTTGTGGACCAGCTCGGGCGCGAGGTCGTCTTGCTAGAGCGTCCGCAGCGCGCGGCCGATTTCGCCGTGCTGACCGCCCCGGATATTCCCTCCGCACTCGTCGAGCTCGGCTGCCTGTCCAATCCTGCCGAGGAGCGCCTGCTGCGGCAGCGCAGCTATCAACAGAAGCTCGCTCGCGGCCTCGTGCGTGCAGTCGAGACTTTCTTCGCCGCCCATGGCGCGGTATGAGCCGAATTCAGCGGCTCCTTAGGGGCCTATCGCCGCCGGTCGGGAGCCGTCATGCCGGAAAAGTTTTGTGCGGTCGCGATCATGGCCAAGGCGTCGGTTGCCGGCACCGTCAAGACGCGGCTGGTGCCGCCGCTGACCCATGCGGAAGCAGCCAAGCTGAACACCAGCTGCCTTGCCGACATCGCAGCGAATATCTTGGCAGCCGCGGCGCGCGCACCGATCCACGGTTTCGCCGCCTACCATCCCTCCGGCTCCGAGGGGTTCTTCTGCGATCTCCTGCCTGAGGGTTTCAAGCTGCTGCCGCCCAGGGAGCCGACCCTCGGGCGCAGCCTGTTTCACGCCGCGCGCGATCTGTTTGCCTCGGGTTACGCTTCGGTCTGCCTGGTCAATGGCGACAGCCCGACCCTGCCGACCGAGCTACTGTGCGAAGCGGTGCGCCGCCTCCAGGAGCCGGGCGATCGGGTCGTCCTCGGTCCTGCGGCGGATGGCGGCTATTACTTGATCGGGTTGAAGCATTTTCACGAGCGCTTGTTCGAGGCGATCGACTGGAGCACCGAGCGCGTCTACCGTCAAACGCTGATGCGAGCGGGTGAAATCGGTCTGCCGGTTGCTGCACTGGCCGAGTGGTACGATGTCGACGACGAGGCCTCCCTGACCCTGCTCGCAAGCGAGCTGCTGTGCGGCCCAAACGCGAAGGGCTTCTACAATGGCGGCTACGCCGCGCCGAAGACGGTCGCCTTTCTCGAAAAGCTCAGATCGGCAAATAGCGTGGTCCGGCGCCTCCTTCCAGCCGGCGGGAAGAACTGAAGGTTTGCGGTTTCTGTTGCTCGCGCTGCTGCTGCTGGCGGGCGAGGCTTTCGGCCTGATTGCTCAGTTCGACCACAACCTCAACCGATTCATTGCCGCTGCGCTGCTGCAGGGTGGCGTCTGGGCCGTCGCCGCGGTTTTCGTCGCGCGCGGCGCCGGGCGTCCGCCCTTTGCGCTGATCCTGGCGACGGCGGCCCTGTTGCGTCTCGGGGCGCTCGCCGCGCCGGTCTTTCTTTCCGACGACATCTACCGCTACATCTGGGATGGGCGTGTCCAGGCTGCCGGAATCAATCCATACCGGTATATTCCAACCGACGTTAACCTTGCGCCGCTGCGCGACCAGGCAGTCTTTCCGAACATCAACCGCAACAACTATGCGCCGACGATCTACCCGCCGGTCGCGCAGTTGCTGTTTTTCGCAGCAACTCGCTTCGGCGAAACCGTGCCCGCGGTGAAGCTCGTGCTCGTCGCGGTCGAGGCGATCGGCATCGGAGCGCTTCTGCTGGTCTTGCGGGTCGTGGATGCGCCGCGCCAGAACATCGTCTTCTATGCCTGGCATCCGCTGCCGGTGTGGGAGATCGCCGGCGCGGGCCACGTCGATGCTGCGGTGATCGCCTGTGTGGCGCTGGCGCTCGCCGCTGCCGTCACCGGCCGGCGCGCCTGGTCGGGTGCCGCGCTCGCTGCGGCGGCGCTCGTCAAATTCTTTCCGCTGGTGCTGGTGCCGGCGCTGTGGCGCCCCGCCAAGTCGAATCTGGGCGATTGGCGCTGGCTCTCCGCGTTCACTACCGTCATCATCGCGGCCTATCTTCCTTATGTTGGGGTCGGCTCGCAGGTTCTGGGGTTTCTCCCAGCCTATATGACCGAAGAGAACCTCAGTTCGGGCGGCGGCTTCTGGGTTCTCGATGTCCTCGGGCGCGCCGTTGCGGTGCCAGTCGCGGCCTACCTCGGCGTGGCAGCGACGGTAATGGTAGGCCTCGCCGTCGCCGCCTTGTGCCGCTCGGCCGACCCCAGCGCGAGCCTGCGCTGGGCGATGGCACTGGGCACTGCGGCAACGCTGTTTGCTTCACCGCACTATGCCTGGTATTTCGTCTGGCTCGTGGCGCTGTTGTGCGCCGCTCCTTGGTGGCCGGCATTCTGGCCGACCGTGACTGCGGTTTTGCTTTACTGGGAGCCGGAGACCGGGCATGTCCCGCTCTGGGTGGGGTTCACGATCTATGGCGGCTTTGTCATATTCGGCTGTGCCGACCTCGCCTGGAGGTTTGTCTTTGCCAGGAGGCCCGGAGAGCACCATGGCAGCCGCCGCGCAAGCTAGACCCGATCCGCGCCGCTACTTCGAAGCTGTCGGTGACGAGCGCGGGCCGATCGCCGGGCAGGAGCCCGTCTGCCTCTATCTGGAGACCACCAATCGCTGCAATTTGCTGTGCGAGACTTGCCCGCGCACCTTCGAGGATCTCGAGCCGCCGGCCGATATGAGCTGGGAGCTGTTTACGCGCATCGTCGACCAGTATCCGCGGATCGCCCGGGTGGTACTGCACGGGGTGGGCGAGCCGATGATGGTCAAGGCGCTGCCCCGCATGATCCGCTATCTGAAGGACCGCGGCGCTTACGTCTTGTTCAATACAAATGGCACGTTGCTGACCGAGCGCAAGGGCAGGGAATTGATCGCTGCCGGCCTCGACGAATTGCGCGTATCGCTCGACGCCGCCGAGCCGCGCGCTTTCCTGGCGGTGCGCGGCAAAGACATGTTCGCCAGGATCGTCCGCAATGTGCGGGCCTTCACCGCGCTGCAACAGGCCGAAGCGATCGACCGCCCGCTGGTGTCGATGTGGCTGACCGGGCTCAAGGAAACGATCGATCAGCTGCCGGCTTTCGTGCGGCTGGCGCACGAGATCGGCGTCGGCGAAATCCATCTGCAGCGTCTCGTCTTCACGCCGCAAGGGCAGGGGCTGGCGCGCGCCCAATCGGCGTTGTTCGAACAGCTCGAGGGCGACGAGCCCAAGCGCCTGGCGGAGGCTGCACATCTCGCCGAGGAGCTCGGGGTCTACTTCAATGCCTCGGGCGCCACCGAGCCCGACACGAGCCTCAAGCGCTCGACCGAAGACCAGCCGTGGTCGCTTTGCCGGCGGCCGTGGACATTGATGTATTTCACCGCGCATGGAAGAGCGATCCCGTGCTGCATCGCGCCCTTTTCGATGCGCGGTTATGACGGGTTCACATTGGGCGACGCGACGCAGCAGAGCTTGCGGGCAATCTGGAACGGGCCGCGCTACCAGGAGTTCCGCCGCGCGTTATTGAGTGACACGCCACCCGAAGCCTGTGCGTCATGCGGGGTGCGCTGGAGCCTGTGACGCAGCGGCGCATCGCGGCGATCATCCCGGTGCTTGACGAGGAAGGGGCGATCGGCCAGGTCGTCACGGCGATACCACGCGACTGGATCGACGACATCATTGTCGTCGATGGCGGCAGCCGCGACCGCACCGTTGCCGTGGCCGGCGCCGCGGGCGCCAGGGTCCTCATCCAACCCGCGCCCGGCTACGGCCGCGCCTGTGCCAGCGGCGCCGCCGCGGCGGTCAAGGACGGCGCGGAGATCCTGGTTTTTCTCGATGGCGACGGCAGCGATCGGCCAGAGGTGATCGCGAGACTGGTGCAGCCGATCCTCGACGGCGAGTTCGATTTTGTGGTCGGCTCCCGCACTCGTGGGGTGCGCGAGAAGGGAAGCATGGGGGTTCACCAAGCGCTTGCCGGCCGGCTGATCGGGTCGGCTATCGGCCTCGTCTACGGCGTGCGCTACACCGACATGTGCGCGTTTCGGGCCATAACCGCCGCTGCGCTGGCGCGGCTCGGCATGCGCGAGATGACCTATGGTTGGAACCTCGAGATGCAGATGCGGGCGGCACGCGCCCGGATCAGGATTCAGGAGCTTCCGGTGCCGTACCGCCGGCGCCTCGCCGGCCATTCGAAAGTCGCCGGCACCCTACGGGGGACCCTCAAAGCCGCCATCCGGATCCTTGCCGCATTTGCCCGGGTCGCCCGTGAGCCACGCTCCCCGAGGAACATCAGCGATGACGCAGAACATCTATGACGACGAGGAGTTCTTTCAGGGCTACAGCCGGCTGCGCCGATCCGTCGAGGGCTTGGACGGCGCCCCGGAGTGGCCGGCGCTGCGCGCTCTTCTTCCGAATTTATCCGGGCTAGCAATCCTCGACCTCGGCTGCGGTTTCGGCTGGTTCTGCCGGTGGGCGCGCCAGCAGGGCGCCGCTTACGTATTGGGCATCGATATTTCCGAGAAGATGCTGGCACGCGGCAGGGCGGCCACCGTCGACCAGGAAATCACCTACACCAGGGCCGACATGGAGCGGCTCGACCTGCCGGCAGGCTCGCTCGACGTGGTCTACAGTTCGCTCGCCCTCCACTATGTCGACCACCTGAGCGAGTTGATGGCTCAAGTTCACCGCTCGCTCCTCCCCGGTGGTCACTTGGTGTTCTCGGTCGAGCATCCGATCTTCACCGCCCCGTCCGAGCCGCATTGGGCGCTCGACGCGGCAGGTTGCAAGACTTGGCCCGTCGACCGCTATCTGGATGAAGGACCTCGTTCGACCGATTGGCTGGCCAAAGGTGTCATCAAGCAGCACCGAACCCTGGCGAGCTACATCAACATGCTCATCGGGATCGGGTTCGTCATCTCCCATATCGAGGAGTGGGGCCCGACCGAGGAGCAGATTGCAGCCCAGCCGAACTGGGCGGTTGAGCGCGATCGCCCGCCGTTCCTGATCGTCGCCGCCACACGGCGCTGAGGTTTAGGCGGTTCAGGCCGTGTCGCGGATGGGCCCTCCCGCTATCTCTCGCACCGCCGGCTGGCTTTGCAGGATCAGGCGCACGAGCTCGGCCTGACGCCGGGTGCCGGTCTTGTCGAACACGCGGGCGAGGTGGGTTCGGGCCGTTGTCAGCGAGATGCCGAGCCGGTCCGCCGCCGCTCGCAGCCCGTCGGCCTTCAATATTTCGCGCGTGAACCCGGCTTCGGCCGCAGTCAGCCCGAAATCCTCGCGGAGCCATTCGCTGCGAACCTCGGCAGCCTGCTCCGGATCTGTCATGAACAGGATCGCTGTCGGGCGGAGGGCATCGACCCAGTGGATTCCGCTACGATGCGGTACGACGAGCACGGTCAGCGGCGTTCGGTGCCCGCGGGACAGCCGGAGGCGACGGCCGGTGCCATCGAGCTCGCTCCTAGGGCCTGCGCAATTGGCGATAGCCTGACGCAGCAGCCGTGTTTCTCCGAGAGTTTCGGCGCGCAGACCATCGTGCTCTAGGGACAAGGCGCCGCCCGCCCCCAGCACCCTTTCGGCGGCTCGGTTGGCGAAGATAACCCGTGCCAATGCGTCCGCCAGGATTACAGCCTGCGGGAAGCGGTTCAGCATCTCAACTGAGCTCGTCCGGGGCCCGCCCAAAGCGGCCAGGTGCATCCGCAGCATCTGCAACCCGCGCTGCAGATGGGGGATCAAGATGGCGAAGAGTTCTATTTCGGTTGGGTCGAAACTCCCTTTCGAATGGGGACGCGATACCGACATGACGGTGGAAATGGGACCGTCCGTCGATAGGATTGTTCCCATCATCGCCTCCGCGCCCCGGGTGTTGGACCGTTCCTCGAAAAAATTGGTGCGATCGTGATCCTCATGTGAAATCAACGATTCGGGCACTATCACTGCGCCGACTGCAGGGTTGCTGGCGCGACGCGATACGGCCGCCCAATATTCGGAAAATCTGTGCAATGCTTCGGGACCCTGGCGCGGAGCCAGCACCACCGCTAGGTGAGTCGTCGAATCGTATGTGCCGAATTGAACCCCACTGGCAGCGCCCAGAAGATCGGCGAGACGACAGAGCATGACTGGACAGGCGCTGCGATCCACCACCGAATCGTAGATCAATCCGACGAATTCGGAGAGGTCGCGAACCCCCATCTCCCCCTCCCGCGCGGCGCAGGATGATTCTTGAGCCCGGGAAGTTTCCGCTCGCCGAGCCGTCGTGATCGTACGACCCCTCGCGCCGAGGAGTGTGAACTAGCTCACATTCCGCGAAAAAATTTTCCGGCCGGAAGCCTCCCGTCATCCGAACGGATGATGACGCCGCTGCCGCGATCACCTCAATTACCCAGCGCGGAGGTCTCGCTTTACATGGCGGACCTCTAGGCGTTGCGGTGCATCCAGAAACGGTTCAGATGGGGAGGTAATGATGAAGTCCTCGCGCTCGATCGCCAGGGCGGCGCTGTTCCCCTGGATTTTCGCGTTCGCCGTTTTGATCGCCCCAGAACCAGTATGCGCTGCAATCTGGCAAGCCACGGCGGGCGCCCAAACGACTCACGAGGGAATACAGGCTCTGGCCTTTCTTCCCAACGGGTTGTGGATTCACGAGAGGGACAGCATCACCTGGACCTTTCCTACTCCCGAGATTCATACGGTGACCTTCTTAAAACAAGACACCAACCCAGAGGAGCCCCGGCCTGCTCGCCCTGGCGCCGGAGGGGGTTGTCCCCCACCAGGGACGGCGACGACGCCCGACGACTCCAGCTTCGATGGCTCCACTTGTCTGACCTCCCCTGAATTGGTGGACGGGCAGACCTACACCGTGATGTTTCCAAAGGCCGGTAACTTCAAGCTCGTCTGTCTGGTGCACAACAACATGACGGGTGTTGTGCATGTGCTCGCTGGATCAGAGGCGCTGCCGCACGATCAAGACTTCTATGACGATCAGGCGCAGAAGCGGCAAGCTGAGTTGCTGTCGGATGGCGCTGAGTTGAAGCGCCGGGCAACCGCCACTGCAGAACAGAGTTCCGAAGATGCCGTGACCGCTGGCATCGGAGAGATCGTGGCCACCGGAGACGGCTCCGATACGGTGTCGGTCATGCGCTTCCGGGACGCTTCGATTGTTGTCCGGGTTGGGGACACGGTGGAGTGGACGAATTTGGACCCGGTGACGGCACATACCGTCACCTTCGGGTTCCCGACCGGTGATCCTGCGCCACCTCAGCTTCCTGCTCCCCCGGGGGTGGTGAGTGTGGATAGCGACTTAGCCAGACATGCGGAGGTAGCTTCGCCCACTGACGACGTGCACTCGGGGTTTGTTGTCGCGGCGCTTCAAGAACGGGGCCCGCCGCCGCCTGTGCCTCCGCCCCCTAACCCACCCCCCGCCGTCGGACCCCTGCCGCAGTCTCCTCTGACCGTGACGCGATTCCGCGTGACTTTCACCACCCCGGGGACCTTCAACTATCGGTGTATTCTGCATGACAATCTGGGCATGGTCGGGCGGGTGATTGTTCGCCGCTAAGGATCTCGGGCGCATGTCAAAGCCCAGACTGCATCAATGACGCAGCGATTTTACTTCGGATGCTTTGTCATCCTGGCAATTCTGTCCGGGACTAGTCACGACCGGTCGGCAGCGGCCGGGCCGCAGGGCGAATCGTCGCTGCCTCGAGCTGGTAGTGTTGCCTCGACATATCACGGGGGCCTCGTGACTCCGCCGCTGCCTAAGCCGAAATTTACGCTCACCGATACATCTGGTGCGTCGTTCGATTTCTGGTCGGAGACCCAGGGGTACGTCACGTTGCTGTTTTTCGGCTATACTCATTGCCCCGATGAGTGCCCACTCCACATGTCCAATATCGCGAGCAGCCTGCAGCAGCTACCTGCGGACGTCGGGGAGCGAGTCAAGGTGGTGTTTGTCACCACTGATCCCGCCAGGGACAGCGCCCCCGTACTGCGAGACTGGCTGGATAATTTCGACGCACGCTTTATCGGTCTGACCGGTAGCGAGGCTGCCATTGCCGCCGCCCAGCGCGCTGCGTACCTCGCTCCCGCCAGCAAAACGGCGCATACCGGCCAGGATTATGGAGTGAATCACGCGGCTTTTGTACTGGCCTATACCAAAGATAATCTGGCTCATGTAATCTATCCTGGCGGTATAACCGCCGAGGACTGGGCACAAGATTTGCCCCTCCTCGCCAAAGAGACCTGGTCGAGCCGAGGGGGCACCTGAGGCGCCCGGATGGGCCCTTCTAAAGCAAGGCTCACGTGGCGCGGGCGGGCCAGACGGGCTCGTTGTAACCGAGCGGGACCGAGGGGCGGGCCCAGTAAGGCTTCGTCTCCGACAGCTGCACGGTCGGACCCAGATGGCGCAGCTTGCCGGCCGGCGCGTCGCTGTCGATCGACCAGCGGTCGATGTCGGCCTGCGGGATCTCCTTCGGCGCGTCCTTGAGAGATACTGCCGGCACCTCTCCGCGGTCGACCAGCCAGCGGCCGGTCTGCGCCAACGAGATGCGCACCAGCCAGCTGCCGCCTTCCTTGGTGCGGCGCGCCAATGCCACCATCGCGCCGAACGCCATCAAATAGCCGGTCAGGTAGTCGATCGCCGAGACCGGGTAGAATTGCGGGCCGGGTTCGGCGCCGGGGAACAGCTCGCCTTGTCGCGTGGTGATGCCGCTGACGTTCTGCACTACCGTGTCAAAGCCGCGGCGCGGCGCCCACGGACCCTGGTGGCTGAACGCGCACAGCGAGACATAGACGAGACCCGGCCGCAGCTTCGCCAGCTCCTCCGGCGAGAGGCCGCGATTGCCCAATGTCCCCGGCCGGTAGCCCTGCGAGAATACGTCGGCCTCGCGCACCAGGCCCTGCAGCATGTCGAGCTCCTGCGGCTGACGCAGGTCAAGCCGCGCCGACAATTTGCCGTGGCCGGTGTCGTATTCCTGGTCGTCGCGCGCCGCGATGTGGGACGCGGTGATCTTCAGGACGTCGGCGCCGTGCTCGGCCAGGGTACGCGCACAGGTCGGACCGGCCAGCACGCGGGTCAAGTCGAGAACGCGGATGCCCGACAGGGGCCGGCCGCCCTCCGGCAATTTCTCCGGCGGAGAGTCGCCGATCTTGACGATCTCCATCAACGGCAGCGAGGCGATCGCCGCGGCCTGCGGATGCTGCGCCCATTCGACCATGCTGCGCACCATGCCGCCGGCGCCGCCGGCGGCGATGATCGCCTCCTCGAGCTCGAGCGCGTCCCAAGTCGCCACCGCCCGGCGCACCGCCTCGCGGTTTTCCTCGCAGCCCAGCACGCGCAGTGCGGCGGCGCGGTGGTTCGGGAAGTTGGCATGGACGTAGCTCCAGCGGCCGTTCTTGGCCGGGTACATGCCCATCACCGGATTGCGCTCGTTCCTGACCCTGGCGCCGTTGACTTGCAGATAATGCCCGCTGCGCAACGAGGCGACCGCCTGGTGCAGATCGACTACAACCTGCTGGCGGCGGCCGCTGCGCAATTCCCACAGATCGGCGGCGGCAAGCCCGGTGGCGGCGAGTGCCGCCGCACCGGCCGCACCGATGCGAAACGGCGTCGGGAGGACCGGGTCGGTGCCGCCGGTGATCTCGACCGCGCGGGCCCGCTCCTCGGGCCAGCCGGCGACGGGCAGGATCGTGCGCAACGCGTCATGTGCCATGTCGAGATCTCCCCAGCTTCATTCCGGCGCTTGCCCAGAGGGGCTTGTCTATCCGCCGGCGGATGGCCGATCATGCCGCGGAACTGAGCCGGAGGAAATGGTTATGAGCCGCCTGATGATCGTCGTCGAATTCGAGGTGAAGCCCGAGCACCGCGGCGCCTTTGTCGAGCTGATGACAAATCACGCGCGGCTCTCGCGCGCCGAGGACGGGTGCCAGCAATTCGACGTGCTGGTGCCGCAGAACGACCAGAGCCGCGTCTTGTTGGTGGAGGCGTGGCGCGACCAAGCGGCACTCGATGTGCATGCGAAGCTGCCGCGGATGGCGCAAAACCAGGAAACCTACGGGCCCTGGCTCGTCAGCCGCAAGGCGACGCGCTGCACAGCCGACTAGCGCGGCGGCGCCGTCACAAGGCCCTCGGCGGACCTTTGTCGGTCAACATGCGGAGATAGGCCTGGTCCAGCTCCGGCGGCAATGTCCGCACGAAAAAGGTCGCGCCTCCGGGAGCTCCTTCCAGCCAGCTGCCGCCCCACAAGATCTCGAGATAGGTCTGGGTCCCAGGCGCAAGCTGGACCCTGTCCTTCTGGAGAGCCCGGCCAGCAGTTAGGCCGTAGCTTTGCACCGTGAAGGCATACGTGCCTGGCGGGAAATCGCGATAGAAGGCGATGCCCGGGACGCTCCGGCCGACCGCATTTCCATTGGCGTAGATTATCGGATCGCCGAATTCTTCCTGCGGGTCCCTGGTCCGCAAAAACCACACTCGTGCCGTTCCCGGTGCTTGTGCAGCAACTGGCGCGTAGGATTGGATCTCGCTCGACGGCGGTGCGCAGGAGAGCAGCGGCGAGAGGCAGAAGCCCAGAACTGCCAGCGCGATCAATTGATACTTTCTGACGATCATGGGTTCCCCTCCGGCGTTTGTTCTGCGACGCTGCCGAAGCTCTAAACTTAGTGCAGATACGGTCTGACGACCAGATTATGATGTGCGCCCGGCAGGCTAAATCGCGAGCTTCATGAGCGTCGTGCGGCAAGCCGTTCTGGTGGTTGCGGTGTTGCTGACGCTGCCCCTGGTGGCTGCGGCTGCCGATCAGCCGGCCGCCTTCGTCGGTGCCCAAACCTGCGTCGGCTGCCACACGGCGCAATTCGAGGCCTGGAAGGGCTCGCATCACGCGCTGGCGATGCAGCCCGCCGAGACGGCGACAGTGCTCGGTGATTTCTCCGACGCATCGCTCGAGCATTCTGGCGTCACGACCAGCTTCTTCCGCAATGGCGACAAGTTCATGGTCCGCACCGACGGCCCGGACGGTGCACTGCACGACTATCCGATCGCCTACACCTTCGGGGTCTATCCGCTGCAACAGTATTTGGTGGCATTCCCGGGCGGACGGCAGCAGGCGCTCGGCATCGCCTGGGACAGCCGGCCGAAAGACCAGGGTGGCCAGCGCTGGTTCCACCTATACCCGGGCCAGCAGCTCAAGCCTGGCGACCCACTACACTGGACCGGCCGCGACCAGACCTGGAATTACCAGTGCGCCGGTTGCCACTCCACCAATCTGAAGAAGAACTACGACCTCGCCGCGAGTAGCTACGCGACAAGCTGGACCGATCTCGATGTGGCTTGTGAGGCCTGCCACGGCCCCGGCTCGCGGCATGTCGCCTGGGCAAGGGCGCATGGCGAAGGCGGCGGTTACTCGTCGGGTGGCGATGCTTCGAGGATGGGTCTCACCAATTGGCTGAAGCCGACCGATGGCGGCCATTGGGAGATGAACCCAGAGACCGGCATCGCCAGGCGCACCGAAGAGCTGGCGTCCAACGAGCTCGACACCTGTGCGGCCTGCCACTCGCGCCGCAAGGTAATCGCCAACAACCCAGCGCCGGGCGAGCCCTACCTCGACGCCTATCTGCCGGCATTGCTCGAGCCGGGTCTCTATCACGCCGACGGGCAGATCGACGGTGAGGTCTACGAATACGGCTCATTCTTGCAGAGCCGCATGCATGCCGCCGGCGTCACCTGCTCGAACTGCCACAACCCGCACAGCGCCAAGCTGCGCGCCGAAGGCAATGCGCTCTGCGCGCAATGCCACCTGCCCGAAAAATTTGACGTGGCAGATCACCATCACCACCGGCCCGGCAGCATCGTCGCGCAGTGCGTCAACTGCCACATGCCGACAAAGAATTACATGGTCGTCGATGCGCGGCGCGATCACAGCATCCGGGTTCCACGCCCCGATTTGTCGGTGTCGCTCGGGACGCCAAACGCCTGCACCCAATGCCACGCCGACCGACCGGCCCAATGGGCCGCCGAGACCGTCGCCGGCTGGTATCCCAAGGGACGCCAGACCACTGCGCATTACGGCACGGCACTCCATGCCGGGCGGGTCGGAGCGGCCGATGCCGAGCAGCAGCTCGACCGGCTGATCCTCGATCGCAGCCAGTCGGCAATCGCCAGGGCAAGCGCCCTGCCGTTACTGACGCCCTATGCGTCGCCAGCCTCGGAGCCGGCGATCAAGGCGGCGATAGCCGACCCCGACCCGCTCGTCCGGATGGCGGCGCCGCGTGCCTTGCCGGGCTCTGTGCCGCCTCGCTTTGTTCATGCCGCGGTACCGCTGCTCAGCGATCCGGTTCGCGCCGTCCGGATCGAGGCGGCAAGGGCGTTGGCCGGCACCGACCTGTTGGCGCTGACCCCGGAGCAGCAGACCGCCTTGGTCAAGGCCACCGCGGAGCTCGTCGCCGCCGAGATGGTCGATGCCGACCGGCCGGAGGCGCACCTCAATCTTGGGCTGTTGGACCTGCGGCGCCGGCAGCTGGACGAGGCGGAAGCGGAATATCGCACGGCGCTGCGTCTCAACCCGAATTTCGTCCCGGCGCTGGTCAATCTCGCGGATCTCGACCGGGCGCGTGGCAGGGACGACGAAGGGGCGGAGCTGCTGAGGAAGGCGGCGGCTATCGAACCCGACAATGCTGACGTCCAATACGCTCTCGGTCTCTACCTGGTGCGCAAGCACGATTACACCGAGGCATTGGATCTGCTGCGCCGGACCCACGAGCTGATGCCCGACAATGCGCGCTATGCTTACGTTTATGCGGTGGCGCTGAATTCGAGTGGTGCCGCGGGGGAGGCGCTGGCGCTGCTGGAAGAGGCGCACAACAAGCATCCGGCGGATCGCAGCGTATTGACAGCGCTCGTCTCGATCGCCCGGGACACCGGGGATTTTGCCGCGGCACTCCGACATGCCCGCGAGCTGCTCGTTCTCGATCCCGACAACGCGCAATTGCAGGCTCTGGTCGCGGAGCTCGAGCAGAAGGCGAAGCCCTCCCCCTAATTCTCTCCTGCGCGGGGAGGGCAGGGAAGACGCAGTTCAGCGAGCGCCACGCCTTTGAGCGGGCAAGCGTGGCGATAGCGAGAGTGCCGGCGGCGAGCATTTCGGCGACCGCCGAGCATTTCTGCCAAAAGTGAATAGCCAACCACGGATCACGCCCGGCACCCTCGGCTCCACAGCGGAAGGGCCGGGGAGAACATGCCGGGCAGCGTTACCTCGGTGTTCAGCCAAGCGGAGGATTTCGCAGCTGCCTTGAGCGAGGAGGGCGTCCTCGGCCTGCTCGTCACCGGCACCGGTGAGTTCCGGGCGCGGCTGACCCTTGTTGCCCTGCACAGCCTGCGGCTCTTGGCCGCCGAGGAGCATCTGTCGCGCACTGCCCTGGTCGATGTGCCGGCCGGCATGATCCTGGTTGCGGTGGCGCGAGGCGCAGCATTCACGCCGTTCTGGGGCGGCGCGAGGCTGGGAGCGGACGAGATCATCACGCTCGGAGCAGGCCAGCGTCTCCACATGCGAACCGACGGGCCATGCCGCTGGGGCTCGATCTGGCTGCCGGAAGCAGAGCTGGTTAGCTATGGCACCGCCTTGACCGGAGCCGACTTCGAGATCGTATCTGGCGCCCGATGGCGCCCACGGCCGGCGATGATCAGGCATTTGCGCCACCTTTATTCGGCGGGTATCGACGCGATCGAGCGCCGGTCGACCACGTTTATCGGTGACGAAGCGGCGCACGGTTTGGAGCAGCAGCTGATCGAAGCGCTGGTCGAGTGCCTCTCGAACGGCTCGGTGATCGAGGCGGCTCGCTCCACGATCGAGCACCAGGATGTTGCGCTCCGCTTCGAGGCCTTGTTGCAAGCTCAGCCGGAGCGGGCTCTGCGCATCGCGGAAATCAGTAGGGTGCTCGGCGTCTCAGCGCGCGCCTTCCGCCTGGCTTGCGAGGAGCAGCTCGGCATGGCTCCCGCCGCGTACGCTCGCCATCGGCGGGTCGCGCTCTGGCCCGGCCACTCATGAAAGTTTTGTGACAGTGTTGACTTGGTTCAACGCAACGGCGAGCTTCGCCGGCCTTTAAGCACATTGCGTCGAAACCCTCTGGTGAGGTCCAGATGCCGTCGAGCGCTCTGCGAACATTCTCCGACCCCGACGATTACGCCGCCTTGATCCGCAACACAAAGGCGGAGTTCACGATCACCGAGCGCGGACACTTTAGCGCAAAGCTCACCCGCATCGATCTGCATCGGCTGTGGATGCAGCGGTTCAGCGACAACCTGGCGCGCGTGGCACACTCGGCCGGCGCAGGTGGACGGGTCACCATCTCGTTCCGTACCCAGCCTGGGCCGAGCCTGCTCTGGGGCGGCGCGGAGATGCTGCCGACCAACATCGTGCGACACGGCGAGTGCGGGAGCCCTTTCCAGCGTTCATCCGGGTCGGCCGCCTGGGGCGCGATGTCGCTGCCCGTGGAGGATGCGGCGGTTGTCGGAGAAACATTGGCCGACAGCGACTTGACGCGGCCGAAACAGACGCTGCTTCAGCGGCTGCACACGGCAGCCGGGCAGCTGGCCGAGGACGCCCCCGAGGTCATCGCCCATCCCGAGGCCGCCCGCAGCCTCGAACAGGCGCTGATCGAAGCTATGGTCGACTGCGTCAGCAGCGGTGAGGCTCGCGAGGACAGCTCGGCCTTGCACCGACATTCGCTGATCATGCGCCGGTTTCGCCGCGCGGTGGAGGAAAACCCGGATCAGCCGTTGTACATCCCCGAACTGTGCGCGACGATCGGCGTGGCAGACCGGACATTGCGGGTCTGCTGCCAGGAGCAGCTGGGGATGAGCCCGAAGCGATACCTACTGTTGCGCCGGATGCACCTCACGCGCCAGGCCTTGCGCGATGGCTCCCCGGACATGACAACCGTGACCGGGATCGCCGTGCAATTTGGCTTCTGGCAGTTCGGGCGGTTTGCGGGCGAATACAAGTCGCTCTTTGGGGAAGCACCGTCCGCTACGCTCCAGCGCCCGCGCGAGTAGCGACTGGGCTCAATCACATTTCCGTTTTTCTGCCAAAAGTGAATAGCCGGCCGAACAATTGACCGTCTAAGGTCAAAGCTCGGGCAGGCTCTGCACATTCGGCATAACCCATCGGAGACACAGCCATGACGGCAAATCTGGCAGTCACTGCGCGGTTCATTCCGTTGACCGCGCTGTTGTTGGCGGCCTGCGTATCGAAAAGCGCGTACGAACAGCAGGGCCAGGAGCTTCAAGCGGCGAGCGCTCAGGCGGCGGTCGAGCAATCGTAGATCGCTAAGATGCAGGCCGAGAACAAGTGGGTCGTCGCGGGCGACGTGCTGTTCCCGGAAGGTGGCTATCAGCTCAGCCCCAACGGACGGCAGGCGCTCAGCCAGTACGTGCCCCGCCTGCAAAGCCTGCAGAACGCCAAGGTCGTCGTCTACGGCTACACCGACAATCTGTGGGTCGGCCCGGCGCTGCAGCAGGCGGGCATCAAGAACAACATCGACTTGTCATCGCGACGGGCCGACAACGTCGTCGCCTATTTCCGCGCGCAGGGTGTCCACCCCAACATCATCTCGGCCAAGGGGTTTGGCGACACGCATCCGGTCGCCTCGAACGACTCGCCAGACGGCCGCGCTAAGAACCGCCGCATCGAGATCGTGCTCGAGGGCCCCGGCGCCTCTTAGCGCGGCATGCCACGCCAATAGTTGTTCGTCATGCCCGCGACAGCGGGAATCCAGGGCCGCAGAGTTCAGGCGGCCGCCCTGACCCCGCTTTCACGGAAGCGACTTAACCAGAACGGAGGTTACGCAATCATGCACAAATCTTTCAATCGACTGCTCGGCGGAGTGGCCGCCGGGCTATTGCTAACTGTCGTGGCCGCGCTCATTAGCCCGTCACAGGCGCAGCAGCAAAAGCCGAATATCCTCGTCATCATGGGCGACGATGTCGGCTGGTTCAACATTGGCGCCTATCACCGCGGTATCATGGCCGGCAAGACGCCAAACCTTGATCAGCTTGCTGCCGAAGGCATGATGTTTACCGACTATTATGCCGAAGCGAGCTGCACCGCGGGCCGGGCTGCCTTTATCACCGGCCAGCTGCCGATCCGTACGGGTCTAACGACGGTCGGCCAAGCCGGCGCGGATGTCGGGATGACCGATGCCGCGCCTACCATCGCCACGGTATTGCGGTCGATGGGCTACACGACAGGCCAGTTCGGCAAGAACCATCTCGGCGATCTCAACAAATATCTGCCGACCCTGCATGGTTTCGATGAGTTCTTCGGCTACCTCTATCATCTGGATGCGATGGAAGACCCGTTTTGGCACTCCTATCCGCCGGAGCTGAAGGATCGCGTGGGGCCGCGCAATCTGGTCCACGCCTATGCGACTGCTACCGACGATCCAACTGTGCAGCCGCGGTGGGGTAAAGTCGGCAAGCAGCGCATCGTCGACGAAGGGCCACTGCCGCCGCATCCGGTGCCGGGAATCAAATACGACATGGAGACTTTCGACGAGGTGATCCGCGACTCGGTAATCGATTTTATCGACCGTGCAAGACAGGCAAACAAGCCTTTCTTCGTCTGGATGAACCCGACGCGGATGCACGTCTACACGCATCTGTCGCCGAAATACCAAGCAATGCAGAACCCACAAAACAGCTGGTACACCGAAGAAGTCGGCATGGCGCAAATGGATGATGATATCGGCGGGGTGTTGCAGCACCTCAAAGACGTCGGGATAGACAACAACACGATCGTGGTGTTCACAACCGACAACGGCGCCGAGGTGTTCACCTGGCCCGACGGCGGCATGACCCCATTCTCCGGTAGCAAGGGCATGTCGGAGGACGGTGGCTTTCGATCACCGGCGATCATCCGCTGGCCGGGTCACGTTCCGGCCGGCAAGGTGGAGAACGGCATCTTCGGTGCCAACGACTGGTTTCCCACCCTGGTCGGCGCAGCCGGCGATCCGAACATCACGACCGAGCTCTTAAACGGAAAGCAGATCGACGGCCAGACCTTTAAGGTCCATCTCGACGGATACGACCAGACAAATGTTCTAACCGGCAAAGGCCCGTCGGCACGTCACAATTTCTACTACTTCGCCGGACCGGTTTTGGGCGCGGTGCGGATCGATGATTGGAAATACGTCTTCCTAACACAACCCGCAGGCTGGTTTGGACCGAAGGAAAAGCTCGACTGGCCGAGCCTCTACAATCTCCGGCTCGATCCGTTCGAACGGTGCGCCTTTACCAAATGCCCACCGCAGATGTTCGACTTCTATGGCCACGAGTTCTGGCGCTTCGTGTACGTGCAGCAGGAGGTGGCAGCGCTCGGCGAAACATTCGTTCAGTTCCCGCCGATGCAGGCACCCGCTAGCTTCAATCTGGCGAACGTCAGAGACCAGATCCTCGAGGCGATCAAGGCGGCGCACGGGGGCAACCTCTACGGCGGCAACTAACTACGAGGGACAGGCCAAATGGTCGCGCTGTCAGCTCACGCTAGCAGCGCGGCCCAGGAGGAGAAGCCCGCGTCTTCGCTTTTGAGCAATAGCTTCGAGAAACGATCATCTGGAGGGAATCATGATGATCAGCAAACACCATCTCATCGCGCTGACATTTCTGGGACTCTGCGTCTCGCTGCTCGCTTCCTGCGGGCCTCCTGGGGGTGGGAGCGCGCTGCAATCCTACGCCCCGGTTGCGCCACAGCCGCCGGGAACGGCGCGAGTGTGGTTTATGCATACCAATGACCCGCAAGAACAATTCGGAGATCCGATAATCTACGCCAACGGCAATCAGATCGGTCGAAGCATCCCGGGTATCGCTTTCTATCGCGATTTCCCGCCGGGCACTTATGCCTTCTCGGTGCAAAGCTACGGCCTAACCGCCGGTCAGCCTATCCGGAAGGACGTGGTCCAGCTCGCGCCGGGGACGCAGACTTATCTCGAGATCTTGTGGGGAGGCAGCTGGCTCGAAGGAGCTGCCGGAGGCGCCACCTATTATGTGCGAACGCTGCCGCCGGAATTGGACCAGGCCTATCTCCGTATGTTGACCGACAAAGGCCCACCGCGGGCATTGTAGCCTCGTGATTGGATCTCTGGATCGCCGCGCCTTCTGCCGAAATTGGATAGGGATCCGGCATCGAAGGCACTACGGATCCGCCAGATGATATATCGCTATGAGGAGTAAGCGGTGACACGAATCGCTCTTCTTTCGCGTCTCGGCGCAGTTGCCGCCGGGATGCTGCTGGCCGCCTCGGCGGCGGCGCAGAACAGACCGGCTGCTCCCGCCGCTCCGGTTGCTGCAGCTAGTGCTCCCGCGCCAGCGGTCGCGGAGCAGGCCGATCGGCTGATCAAGGAGATGAGCGCTTATCTCGGCTCGGCCAATGAGTTCACATTCCATGCCGACGTCACCTTCGATCATGTCCTGCCGTCGGGCCAGAAATTGCAATTCTCCTCGACCGAGGAAGTCGTATTGCAGCGGCCCGGCAGGCTGTATGTCGAATGGAACGGCGATCTCGGCGCGCGACAGTTCTGGTACGACGGCAAGTCAGTCATTCTCTATGACCCAGCCATGCCATTCTATGCGAGCGAGGCCGCGCCGCCCGGTATCGATAGCATGCTGGCGGAGCTGCTGCCCAAATTGAACTTCGTTCCGCCGCTCGCCGACTTGTTCTACCGTGATCCTTACAAGCTTGTGCGCGGGAACATCCAGTACGGCTTTGATCTGGGCCAGAGTGACGTGAATGGCAGGAGCTGCCGTACGCTTGCCTTTGTCGAGAAGGACATCGATTGGCAGATCTGGATCGAGAACGGGCCGCAACCGACCCCGTGCAAGCTGGTGATCACCTACAAGAACCAGCCCTCACAGCCGGCAATTCACCGCGGTGTTCAGCGATTGGGACTTTACGCCGCGCATCGCCGAGCCGGTGTTCACGCCGAAATTGCCGCCGGGCACAGAGAAAATTCCGTTCGCGACAGTCGCGGCTGCCAAGTAGCATCAGGAGGGTATCGATGACCAAGCAATTCATGAACGGCAAGAAGCTGGCCGGCGGATTGCTGGCCGGGGCGGCAATCGCTGCGTGCCTCGCGATTGGGGCCGAATACGCCGTCGCGTTCGGTTTCCGTGGCGGCGGCTTCGGCGGTTTCCACGGTGGTGGCTTCCGCGGCGGTGGCTTTGCCGGCGGCTTTCGCGGTGGCGGCTTCCATGGCGGCAGCTTTGCCGGCGGCGGCTCGCGTTTTGGCGACGGCGGTTTTGCCGACCGAAGCCACGATGCCGGCTTTGGCCAGGGCGGCTTTGGCAATATCCACAGCGCCAGCAGCTACTCGGATCACGCCGACACATACCGGCAGAACCACCCCGAGTATCAGCACAACCCCGGCCAGTTCCAGGAATCTCATCCCGAAGCGAAGCAAAACGCGTCGCAGTACGAACAGAACCGCAACACCGAAACCAGCCAGACCGAGCAGAACCGGATGAACGAAGCCAACCAGCTGCAGCAAAACCGCACCAGCGAGGCAAACCAGCTTCAGGCGAATCGCACGAACGAAGCAAATTATCTGCAGGGCCAACATCAAACTACCTGGAACAATTACAATGGAAACTGGGGCGGCTACTACTCGGGCCTCGGTGGTGTTGGCGCGGGCCTGGCGATTGGCGCCACGACGGCGGCACTGCCTGCCGCCGCAGCCGCGATTTCCGTCGCCGGCAACCCGTACTACTACGCCAACGGCGTCTACTACGCGCCGCAAGGCGGGCAGTATGTGGTGGCGGCACCACCGCAAGGGGCAGTCGTCGCTACTCCGCCACCGTCGTGCTCCAGCGTCAATCTCGGCGGCGGCGGGACCGGTCTTGATTGCGGCGGTGCGTTTTATGCTCAAGTCGCCGGGGGCTACCAGGTGATCCCGCCGCCGATCGGCGCGACAATGTACACGTTGCCAAACGGCGCGGTCGCTCAGACCGTCAGCGGGGTTACCTATTATGCCTACGGCGGCGCGTATTATCGACCCTACTACAGCGGCAGCAGCGTGTTCTACGAAGTGGTTGCAAACCCGGCGTAAAGCGCACGGATGTCGCTCGGTCGCAATTGGCCTCTGCTCAGGGAGGATCTGCATCATGGAAACTTCGACTGTCTCTGAATTGCAGTACGCAACGCACGTATCGACGCTGACCCCGGCAGACCGAAAGGCTGGCGGCAAAAAGATGCGCGACGCCGCATCTCGGAATGCGCACGCCAGCTGGCGGGCGTCTGGCGACCGAGCGGACCCCATCGGCATCCTTCGGGCTGCCGATGCGACCCGGCAGCAGGACTTGGTGCCGCTGCGCTATGGCCGGATGCTGCAATCGCCGTTCACCTTTTACCGCGGGTCGGCCGGCGTAATGGCGGCTGACCTGGCCCATACGCCGGTCAGCGGCATCAATGTCCAGGTGTGCGGCGACTGCCATCTGATGAATTTTGGCGGCTTTGCCACGCCGGAGCGCCGGCTTATTTTCGACATCAACGACCTCGACGAGACGTTGCCGGCGCCTTGGGAGTGGGACATCAAACGCCTCGTCGCATCGTTTGTGCTCGCCGCCCGTTCGAACGGGCTTTCCGACGCAAACGGCCGCGATGCAGCGGTCGCCTGCGCTCGCAGCTATCGCCAAAAAATGCGCGATTTTGCCGCCATGGACGTGCTCGATGTCTGGTACGCCCGCCTCGACGACAGCGACTTTTTGGCGATGCTGCCGCAGGACCGCAGGGCGGTGCTCAGCAAACGGATCGCCAAGGCAACCGCCCGCGGCAGTTCGGAGCTCGTGTTCCCAAAGTTGGTCGAGCAAGCTGGCGGACAGGCCCGGATCCACGACACCCCGCCGACGATTTTTCACGCCGATGCATCGCGTGCCGCCGGCGACTTGGAGCTGATCCGGGGATCGCTCCCAAAGTATCGCGAAACATTGGCCGAGGATCGCCGCATCCTGTTCGATCGCTACCGGCTCGTCGACGCAGCGGTCAAGGTCGTCGGCATCGGCAGCGTCGGCACCTTGTGCATGGTTGCGCTGATGATGTCGGTTGCGGACAACCCGCTCTTTCTACAATTCAAGGAGGCCAACGCCTCGGTGCTGGAGCCCTATGCCGGCAAGAGCGCATACGCGCAGCACGGCGAGCGGGTGGTCCAGGGCCAGAAGCTGATGCAGCCGTCCTCAGATTTGTTTCTCGGCTGGGGTATCGGTCCCGAGGGCCGGCATTTCTACATCCGCCAGTTGCGCGACGTAAAGCTCTCCCCATTGGTCGAAACCTATGACGCCGCGATGCTCTCGATCTACGCTCAAGCCTGCGGCTGGGTGCTGGCGCGCGCGCACGCCAAGGCGGGTGATCCTTGGGCAATCACCGGGTACCTCGGGAGAAAGAGCGACCAGTTCGACCAGGCGATGGGCCAATTCGCGCTCGCCTATGCCGACCAGGCCGAGCGCGACCACGCGGCCCTCCGGGCTGCCGTTCGCGCCGGCATCGTCGAGGTGCAATTGGAGCACTGAGGGCAGCCGCCGGTCGAGCTAGTGAACAGACGAATAGCGTGGATCGTTGCCGTAGCGACGCCTTGGGGCGGGCAAGCGTTGTGCCAGACGGCGACGCCCGAGAGCGACACCGAGATCTCCAAACAAGTTGAAAACCCGGTGACACGGCGGATCACCTTGCCGCTGCGCTACGAGGCCGACTTTCTGGATGGCGCCTACAAGGCCACCAAGGACACGTTCGAAATCGACCAGGCTGTGGTGCCTTTGCGGTTGAACGAAGACTGGGCGCTGATCACCCGGACCAAACTGCCGGTGGAAGCGCTCCCGCCGAAAAAGCTCGGCGAGTCCTGGGCCTTCGGACTTTCTAATGGATATACCACATTCTTTCTGTCGCCGGAGCACGGTGAGGGATTCTATTGGGGTGTCGGGCCGGTGCTCTACTATCCCTCAGCCGGGAATTCGGCGCTCGGCCCTACCAAATGGGGTTCCGGCCCGTCGGCTGCCTTCATCAAGCAAGATGAAACCCCGTGGGTGTACGGCGCGGTCGTCAACAACATCTGGTCTTTTGGCGGGCCGGGCGGCACCAACCAGCTGTTTCTGAACCCGTTCGTCAACTATCATTTCGCCGAGGGATGGTCTGTCGGCTCCTCGCCAGAGATCACGACGAATTGGATTGCGAGCGGCGGCAAGTGGACCGTCCCGGTCGGCGGCGGCTTCGGTAAGGCGCTCCACCTCGGCGAACAGCCGATAAAGCTCGACTTCGACGCCTATTACAATGCGATCCGGCCCAAGGCCGGTAACGAAACGTGGCTGTTGCAGGTAAAACTGACCTTCCAGTTTCCAGACTGAGAGTTAGTCGCACAATCACTGCCGCGAGCATATAGTGGGCTCGGGAGTGGAAGCCGAGCGCAGGAGACAGTCCGATGTTCGAGCGCAAAGGGATCGTCGGGGTCGTCGGGCGTATGGCCGCGATCTCGCTTGGGGCGATAATCTTGGCGGCCGCGCTGCCATATGGCGGTTTCGCCGCGACACAAAAGGCGGCGAAGCCGTCGACGAGCGAAGAGGCGTCGCCAAAGCAGATCCAAGAGCTGATGACGCTGCTGGCCGATCCGAAGGTGCGCAATTGGCTTGAAAAAGAGAGCAAGGCCGAAGCCGCATCGGAGCAGGCCGCCAGCGAGGAGTCGGTTTCGCAAGAGCTCGATGGCCGCCTCGCGGCAATCCGCGAGCACATCGTTGCTCTCGCCGGCACGGTCCCCGATCTGCCCAACCAGTATTGGCAAGGCCACGAGCGCGTCACCGCAGACCTGGGCGAACACGGGAGGACCAAGGCGCTGCTGCTCCTCGCTTTCTTTGTCGGTTTGGGCATCGGTGTCGAATGGCTGTTTAGCAAGGCGACGCAGGGGGTCCGTGCGCGGCTCGACACCCTCTCCTTGGAAACCGTAGGAGACCGCCTGCGCGTCATCGCTCTGCGTTTCGCGTTTGCGGTCGGTCTGGTGGCGGCCTTTGCCCTCGGCAGCATTGGTCCCTTTCTCGCCCTCGATTGGCCGCCGCTGATGCGCCAGGCGTTGTTCGGCCTGCTGATGGCTTTTCTTGTCGTGCGGATCGCCAGGGCCGTCGGCCACTTCCTGCTGGCGCCCCATCACGAACGGTTCCGCATCATTCCGATGGATACGGCGGCCGCGCGTTTCTGGCAGCGCCGGCTGGTTTGGTTCGTCGGCTGGTTCGCCTTCGGTTGGGTGATCGTCGGGTTTGGGGTCACTCTCGGCTATACGCTGGAGGCGCGCCAGCTCGTCGCCTATGCGCTCGGCCTCGTTCTGGTCGCGATTGCTTTGGACGCAGTTTGGCGCCGGCCCGTCGCGCTCGGCGTGGCCGGCGAAGCGCCGTCACCGGTAGCGCATCATTTCGGGCGAGGTACGGTCAACACGGCGCTGACGATCGGCATCGTGCTGTTATGGGTTTTCTGGGTAGTCCGCGCGATGGCGAGCTTCTGGCTCCTGCTTGTCATCATGACCCTGCCGCTCGCGATAAGCATCAGCCGGCGCGCGGTGGAGAATGTGCTTCGACCGCCCGGCGCGACGCAGGTCGACGGCGGGGCGCCGAGCGTGCTCGCCGCGTGCATTGACCGGGGTATCCGGGCGCTGCTGATCATCGGCGCTGCTGTGGTACTGGCTTGGGGCTGGGGTATCGACCTCGCACACCTCCACGAGCAAGACACATGGCTTGGCCGCCTCGTCGACGGCGTGTTGAGTGCGGTTGTTATTCTGCTGGTCGCTGACGTTCTTTGGCACGCGATCAAGGCGGCGATCGACCGCAAGCTCGTCGAGGCCGCCGACCCGGGCCTGCCGGCCACCGACGAGGCGCGAAAGCGGGCGCGGTTGCGTACGTTGCTGCCGATTTTCCGGAATATTCTGTTCGCCGTCATCATAGCCGTCGCCGTGTTGATGGCGCTGTCGGCGATGGGGGTGCAAATCGCGCCGCTGGTCGCTGGCGCGGGGGTTGTCGGTATCGCGGTCGGCTTCGGCGCGCAAACCTTCGCCCGCGATGTGATCGCCGGCATGTTCTACCTGCTCGACGACGCCTTTCGGGTCGGCGAATACATCCAGGCCGGCCGCTACAAGGGCACCGTCGAAGGCTTCAGCATCCGTTCGGTCAGGCTGCGGCATCACCGCGGCCCGGTCTTCACCGTGCCGTTCAACCTGTTGGGCGCAGTCGAGAACATGAGCCGCGACTGGGTCATCGACAAGATCGCGATCGGCGTCACCTATGACAGCGACCTCGAAAAGGCGAGGAAGCTGATCAAGCAGATCGGGGTTGAGCTGCAAAATGATCCGGAATTCGCACCGCTGATCCTTGAGCCCCTGAAGATGCAGGGGGTCGACGAGCTCGGCGATTACGCGGTCACGATCCGGGCGAAGATGATGACCGTGCCTGGCGAGCAGTTCGTGATCCGCCGCAAGGCCTATGCGATGATCAAAAAGGCGTTCGACGAGAACGGGATCAAATTCGCCTTCCCGACCGTGCAGGTCGCCGGCGAAGCCGAACCCACCACCGCCGCCGTCGCCCAGCGTGCTCTGGAACTGACCCAGCCCGCGGCGGCATAACCGCGCGACGTAGAGGCGAGGGTCCGGCGCCCGTCGCTTGACAATTGAGCACATTTTTGCTAAAATTATAATGTTGTGATCGCCAAAAGCGAGCGCGGCGAATGCCAAGACCGAAATGTCAGGAAGTTGTCAAAATTCCCCTGCCAGGACGTCAAACAAACGCCCGAGCGAAGCCGTAAGTATATGATAAACAACATACTTAGGTCGAAGGACCGGGCCTAGATGCAATTTTTTCCCGGGTTTTCCCTGAGCGGCAGGGAAAAGGCGCGTCAAAAAAGCAGCCTGATTTGGGGGAGCGCGCTTAGCGGTGCGCGGCGTTGAAGCGGGCGAGGATCTCGGTGCCGGGGCAGAGCTCGGCCTCGCCGAGCCGGTTGAGCGGGGTCTCGACGGTGTCGAGGAACTCGTGCATGTCGCCCGGATCGGGCTCGACAAAGAGCAGCCCGGTGACGATCTCGCCCACCGCGTGGCGCTGTTGCAGGTAGGTCAGCGCGGAAACCCGGTCATAGGGATCGTAATCCGCGGCGAGCTTTCTCAATCGCAGGATCGAGCCGTCGTGCTGGACCACGGTTTCGACCGTCCCCGGCGCGTAGTCGGCGGTGATCTCGTCGCGGCCGACGATCACGTCGAGATAGTTGACCGCCTCGTTATGGGCGCGGACATAGTCGAAGCTCTTGGTCGATTCCGGGTTGTTGTTGAAGGCGACGCAAGGCGAGATGACGTCGATGAAGGCGGCACCGTTGTGCTCGATCGCCGCCTTGATCAACGGCACCAGCTGCGCCTTGTCGCCCGAGAAGCTGCGCGCGACAAACGAGGCGCCGAGCTGCAGCGCGAGGCCCACCAGGTCGATCGGCGAGTCGGTGTTGACCGCTCCGCGCCGGGCCTTCGAGCCCTTGTCGGCGGTCGCCGAGAACTGCCCCTTGGTCAAGCCGTAGACGCCGTTGTTTTCGACGATATAGACCATGTTGACGGCGCGGCGGATGCAATGCGCGAACTGGCCGAGCCCGATCGAGGCTGAATCGCCATCGCCCGAGATGCCGAGATAAAGCAGCTCTCGGTTGGCGAGGTTGGCGCCGGTCAAGACCGACGGCATGCGGCCGTGAACGCTGTTGAAGCCGTGCGACTTGCCGAGAAAATAGGTCGGCGTCTTCGACGAGCAGCCGATGCCGGAGAGCTTGGCGATCTTGTGAGGCTCGAGGTCGAGCTCGAAGCAGGCCTGGATGATCGCCGCACTGATCGAATCGTGGCCGCACCCGGCGCACAGGGTCGACACCGCGCCTTCGTAATCGCGCCGCGTGTAGCCGAGCGCGTTCGTCGGGAGCTTCGGATGGTGCAGCCGGGGCTTGGTGATATAGGTCATGCAGGTCTCATTGGTGTCAGCCGCCGCCATCCTGCCGGACGCGGGGGAGGGAAGCCGCGGGGGCGTAACTCGTTGAGCTTCTCGGCAGCGCCTTTTTGAGCGGGGCGAGGGTGATGACAGCGAGCATGTCGGCGATCGCCTTGACGATGAAGCGCGCGGTGATCGGCGTGCCGTCATAATGCAGGATCGGGACGAGCCTGGCGGGGTCGAGGTCACCTTCGCTGATCAGCAAGGTGCGAAGCTGCGCATCGCGGTTTTGCTCGACGACGAACACCCGCTCATGGCCAGCGACAAAATCGAGCACGTCGTCGTGGAACGGAAAGGCGCGAATGCGCATCGTGTCGAGATGGATGCCGCGCTCCTCGAGTATCTCGAGCGCCTCGGCCATCGCCGGTGCCGTCGAGCCGAAATAAATCGCGCCATAGCGCGTCGGCTCGTGTGAGGTGCGTTTCAGCGGCCGCGGCACCAGCCGCTTCGCGGTCTCGAACTTGTGCAAGAGCCGCTGCATGTTGTCGACGTAATCCGGGCCCTCCTCGGAATAGCGCGCGTAGCGGTCCTTGCTGGTGCCGCGGGTGAAGAAGGCCCCGCGCGTCGGATGTGTCCCGGGATAAGTGCGATAGGGGATGCCGTCGCCGTCGACATCGAGGTACCGGCCGAACTCGACCCCAGCTTCGAGCATCTCGGCGGTCATGACCTTGCCGCGGTCGTAAAGGCGCACCTCGTTCCACTCGAGCGGCTCGACCAGCCAGTCGTTCATGCCGATGTCGAGGTCCATCATCACGAAAATCGGGGTCTGCAGCCGGTCGGCGAGGTCGAGCGCCTTGGCGGCAAAGGCGAAGCTCTCGCGCGGGTCCTGCGGGAACAGCAGCACGTGCTTGGTGTCGCCATGCGAGGCAAAGGCGCAGGACAGGATGTCCGCCTGCTGGGTGCGCGTCGGCATGCCGGTCGACGGGCTGCCGCGCTGGATATCGAAGATGACCGCCGGGATCTCGGCGAAATAGGCGAGCCCGATGAACTCCTGCATCAGCGAGATACCGGGCCCGGCGGTCGCCGTGAAGGCCCTGGCACCGTTCCAGGCAGCGCCGATGACGATGCCGATCGCTGCCAGCTCATCCTCCGCCTGAATGATCGCAAAGCGCTTCTTCTTGGTCTCGGGGTCGCGCCGATAGCGGTTGCAATGTGCGGAAAACGCCTCGGCGAGCGACGAGGAAGGGGTGATCGGGTACCAGGCGGCGACCGTCGCCCCGCCATAGACGCACCCTAAGGCGGCGGCATCGTTGCCGGTTATGAAGATGCGGTCGCCGACCTTGTCAGCAGCTACGAGACGCAGCCCGATCGGGCATTCATGCTCGGCGAGCGCCCACTCGCGGCCCAAATGCAAGGCGTGCAGATTGGGCTTGATCAACGCGTCCCGGCCGCGAAACTGCTCGCCGATCAGCTTCTCGATCGCCGCGGCGTCGATGTCCAGCAGCCCCGACAGCGCGCCAAGGTAGATGATGTTTTTGAACAGCTGGCGCTGGCGGGCATCGGTGTATTCGCGATTGCAGATCGCGGTCAGCGGTGCGCCGATGACGTTGATGTCGTCGCGGAATTTCGAGGATGGCAGCGGCTTTGTCGAATCATAAAAAAGGTAGCCGCCGGGCTCGATCTCGGCGAGATCCTCGTCCCAGGTCTCCGGATTCATCGCGATCATCATGTCGACGCCGCCGCGCCGCCCGAGATGCCCGCTCTCGCTGATCCTTACCTCGTACCAGGTCGGCAGACCCTGGATGTTCGAGGGAAAGATGTTGCGCGAACTCGCCGGGATGCCCATGCGCAGGATCGACTTGGCGAACAGCGCGTTGGCGCTGGCCGAGCCAGACCCGTTGACGTTGGCGAATTTGACAACGAAATCGTTGATGCTTGTTAACGGCTGCGGCATGCGGGCCCGGCCATCGTGATGTCGAGAAGGAATTTGCGCATGTCCCAGGCACCGGTCGGGCAGCGCTCGGCGCACAGGCCGCAATGCAGGCAGACGTCTTCGTCTTTGACCATGATGCGACCGGTTTTCAGCGAGTCGCCGATATAGAGATCTTGCTCGCGGTTGAGCGCCGGCGCCATCAGCCGCCCGCGCAGCTCCTCTTCGGTGCCGTTTTCGGTGAAGGTGATGCAGTCCATCGGACAGATGTCGACGCAGGCGTCGCATTCGATGCACAGCGAGCCGGTGAACACCGTCTGGACGTCGCAATTGAGGCAGCGCTCGGCCTCGAGGTAACCGAGCTTCTCGTCAAACCCCAGCTCGACCTCGACCCTGATGTCCTTGAGCGCGACCGCGGTGTCCCGCAACGGCACCCTGTAGCGCAGATCGTTCGAGATGTCGTTATCGTAGCTCCACTCGTGAATGCCCATCTTCTGGCTGACCAGAGTAACCCCGGGCGGCGGGCGCTCGCGGACATCCTCGCCGTGGCACAGCTTGTCGATCGAGATCGCGGCATCATGGCCGTGCGCGACGGCCCAAATGATGTTCTTTGGCCCGAACGCGGCGTCACCGCCAAAGAAGATGTTCGGCAGCGTCGACTGCATCGTCTTCGGGTCGACCTTTGGTATGTCCCAGCGGTCGAACTCGATGCCGATGTCACGCTCGATCCACGGGAAGGCGTTCTCCTGGCCAACCGCGATCAGCACGTCGTCGCACGCGATATGCTGATCGGGCTCGCCGGTCGAGATCAGGTTACGCCGGCCGCGCGCATCGTATTCGGCCTTGACCTTTTCGAACGATATCCCGGTCAGCCGGCCGCGCTCGT
>Ga0306924_10000296_pt1 | contig 40749 bp, 37 predicted proteins | sample sta12Can44000111_FD_203756 | JGI IMG/M metagenome (GOLD analysis project Ga0306924, IMG submission 203756) | Lab enrichment of tropical soil microbial communities from Luquillo Experimental Forest, Puerto Rico - statanox.12C.anox.44.000.111 (v2)... | ecosystem: Environmental > Terrestrial >... | reverse complement strand
GATTCCCACATTCCCACCGCCCGGCTACTGCTATATATTCTAAAAACCTATTTCCGAAAGGAGCCTTCCTCGCCGCCTGCACCCTTCCCCTTCAGGCTCATTCTTGGATTAGAAAAGACTGTCGCCGGCGAGCAATGCCATTTGCTGACGGCTGATAACTGGTGGCTGAAACCTGTCGGCTGACGGCTGACAGCTAGCCCCCAATGTGGACCATCGTTCGCGATGCCGGCACGAATCCCGGCTCGCCAATATGGTGGCGCGCTTCCTTGTGATCCACAGCGCTTCGGATGAATTCCACCATTTCGGTATCGGAAGCACCCTCGGCCATTAGCCCTGCAAGGTTATGCTCGCGCACCGAAAACAGGCAAGTGCGAATCTTGCCGTCCGACGTCACCCGAATCCGGCTGCAGTGTCCGCAGAAGGGGTGCGATACCGGAGCAATGATTCCAATCTCGCCGACGCCGTCTTCGAACACGTACCGGCGTGCCGTCTCGCTGCGCGCATGTTCGATTTCACGCAGCGGCATGAACTCGGCCATGCGCCGCACGATTTCATCGAGCGTGACCACGATTTCAGGCGACCAGACGCGGTCCTCTTCAAGCGGCATGAACTCGATGAAGCGGACGACCACGCCCTCCTCACGGGCGAAGCGGCCGAAGCCGATAATCTGATCGTCGTTGAACCCCCGTAGCAGCACGCAATTCACCTTCACCGGATTCAGCTCTGCCTTCTGGGCGGCGCGAATACCCGCCAGCACGCGCTCATGGCCATTCGGGACACGCGTGATCCGCGCAAAGTGCTGCGGCTCGACGGCATCCATCGAAACCGTCACGCGACTAAGCCCAGCATCCCGCAGCGGCTGAGCTAGTTCCGCCAGCAGATGGCCGTTGGTCGTGATTGCGATATCGAGCGGCTTGCCGGCCAAGGTTCGCATCTCGCCCAGTTCTCGTACCATCTCCACCAGTCCGCGACGCAACAGCGGCTCACCGCCGGTTAGCCGAACCTTGGTGATCCCTAGCCTCACAAACACCCGCACCATGCGCAGGTAGTCGGCTATGAGCATCTCGGGAAACGACGGTCCGTTATTCCCCGAACGGCAATACACACACTTGTAGTTACAGCGGTCGGTGATGGAGATCCGCAGGTCGTGAATGTCGCGGCCGTAACTGTCGATCAGCGGCAAAAGGTGTCTCTCTGAATCGGTTCCGGGCTGTTTCGGTGCAGAAAGGTAAGCAGACTCGGCAGGACATCCGCCACGCCGTTTCCTTTCCAAGCACGGGAGGCGTAGACGTTTCCCTCCACACCCTCGGTCCCGCTCAGCGGGACACCGCCGCCGCAGCCATGGGTACTCCGTTAGGCCGCGGAGGTCGGAAACAACATACTCATTATAGATGTGCCAGGAATAGATGTGCCAGGCTCGAGGAGGATGCCAACAAGAACGCGTCACAGTCGGGCCGGGACGCGTTGCACAGAAGCGAAAGGTCAAAGCGACAATAAAGCTCTCGCTTACATCCCCTCATAATTCGGCCCGCCTCCCCCTTCCGGTGGAACCCAGGTGATGATCTGATAGGGATCCATGATGTCGCACGTCTTGCAGTGAACACAATTGGAAGCGTTCAGGTGAATCTGCTTGCCGCTTGGGGTGTCGCTAGCTTCCACCATCTCGTATACGTTGGCAGGACAGAAGTTCTGGCACGGATTGCCGTACTCATGCACACATCGTTCATTGCAGATGTTGGTGTCGTGAATGACCAGGTGCGCCGGCTGGTCCTCTTCGTGCTTCGTCGCGGAGTAATAGACGTCGGTCAGCTTGTCGAAGGTGAGCTTGCCGTCGCCCTTTGCCGCACTAATAATGTGCGCCGTGGCGCCGCCATCAGCAGGAAGATCCGCCAGATACTTCATCCGCTCGTGACCTGCATGGTTGCAGTAGTGAGCGCGCAACCCGCGGCCGCCGCTAATCTGCTGAACCCCGGCGTGAAACATTCCTGAAAGGAAACCCTGGTCGAATCCCTGATGGAAGTTCCGCACCGGCCATAGCTCTTCTTTAATCCAGCTGTTCTCAACCCGATCTTGAAAGGTGTCCAGGACGCCCAGCGAGTAGTCATCTTTCGTCATCGCCTCAAAGGCCGTCTCTGCGGCCAGCATCCCACTCTTGATGGCGAGGTGAATTCCCTTCAGACGCTGTGAATTCAGAAATCCGGCCGAATCGCCGACAATCATCCAGCCATCGCCTGCCACCGGGGGAATGCACCACCACCCGCCATAGGGGAGTGACTTGGCACCGTAGCGGACCATCTTCCCGCCTTCCAGAAGGTTTGCGATGAAGGGATGCTTCTTGAACTCTTGCAACACACGCTGGGGATCAATGCGCGGATCGGCGTAATCCAAACCAGTAACGAAGCCCAGCGAAACCAGGTTGTCGCGCGAACCATAAATCCATGCGCCACCGTACTCATGGAAGGTGAGGGGATAGCCCATGGTGTAGATGACTTCGCCCGCGGCAATCCTTCCCGCAGGCAGCTCCCATAGCTCTTTGACACCCACGCCGTAGGTCTGCGGATTGCGTTCGTTGTCGAGCAGGAACCGGTTGATCAGTTGCTTAGCCAGCGAGCCGCGGCTTCCTTCCGCCAGAATTACAACTTTGGCTTTCAGATCGTAGCCGGGCTCGAAATTGGACTTCTGCTCCCCGTTCTTATCGACACCTTTATCGTCGGTCCGAACTCCCAGCACCCGGCCCTTCTCAAACAGAAGCTCCGTCCCGGCGAATCCCGTGAAGACGGTGATGCCCGCCTCTTCCACTTTGCTGCCCAACCACTTCGTAAACCGATTGATCGAAATTACGTAATTGCCGTGATCGCGTAGCGGAGGCGGCGTGATCGGAAGTTTGAACTTGCCATTCCGGGTGAGGTAATAAACCGCTTCTTTTACCACTGCCGCATCGAGCGGGGCCTCCTTCTCAAAGCCCGGCAGCAGCTCGCGCATGGAGCGGGGATCGAGCAAGGCTCCTGAGAGGCAATGGGCGCCGACATCGCGCGCCTTCTCCAGCACGTAGATGTTGTCTTTCGCCAGCGGGGCATCCGGACGCTTTGCGTTGTGCTCGTCGATCAACTGCGACAACCGAAGTGCACAAGCCATTCCCGCGGGACCTCCGCCGACGATGACGATATCGGCTTCCATCTGCGGACGCTCGACATTCAAAAGTGGTTTGCGAAAGACCATCATCGGCCGGACTCCCTGACAGCCCTGCGGTATTCAACGCAAAACAACACGAGCGAAGATTCTCCCAGGCGGGTAGAACTCGTTCCCCCACGATTCAAGTTAAATGCCCTTGGCCTTCCTGACTTCTTCGATGAGTGGCGGCACAATGTCGAACAGGTTCCCTACGACTGCGACATCCGCAATTTCGAAGATAGGAGCCTCCGAATCCTTGTTCACAGCGATAATGCTACGCGACCCCTTCATTCCCACCACGTGCTGGATGGCGCCGCTGATGCCCAGTGCAAGATAGAGTTTCGGAGCCACGGTCTGTCCCGACGAACCCACTTGGCGGTCCATGGGGAGCCATCCCGAGTCGCATATCGGACGCGACGCGGCAATTTCTCCGCCCAATGCGGAGGCGAGTTGTTGCGCCAGTTCGATATTCTTCTGCTCCTTGATGCCGCGGCCGACAGAGACAATAATCTCCGCCTGCGTAAGATCGACGGCCTGCTTGGCCTCCTTGAAGGGAGCTTCGGGCTTATTGCGGACCACTCCGTCGGGAATCTGGATGTTGACCGTTTCTACCGCAGCTGCAGCGCTTCCCTCCTCGACCTGATCGCCGCGGAACGCGCCCGACTGGAACGTCGCGAAATAAGGAGCATCGCCGGTAAAAGCAACATCGGCCACGAATTTTCCCTGGAACATCGGACGAGTGAAAAGCAGCTTCCCACCTTCGTATTTGCACCCGATTGCGTCGCTGATCAGAGCACGGTTCAGTGCAGTGGCGAGCTTCGGCGCAAAGTCGCGCACCTGATAGGTATGCGGCATCAGCACCAGCTTGGGCTGCTTCTGGTCGATGAAGCCCTTTAGTGCAAACGAGAAGCTGTCGGGCGTGTAAGGTTCAAGCTTGGTTGATTCGAGGTCATAGACCTTCGCAACCTTCTTCGCGGCAACTTCAGTGGCAATCGCGTTGACTCCGTTGCCCGCGACGGCAGCTTCCAGAGTCCACCCAGTTTGCTCGGCCAGTGCTTGCGCGCCCTTCAGTGTCTCCCAGGAAACGCGATTCAGCTTGCCTTCGCGTTGCTCTACAACCACCAGAATCATATCTGCCATTTTCAGTCCGTTCCTTCACCCAGTATCGCGACCGCCGGTACATTCTTCCTGCTCACACACTCCTCTTCACTCGCGGCCAGCAGAGCCGACCGGTTGAAAACTCAGAAGATGTGCCTCCACAGCCGATGGCCGTAGATGTTTAGCAGCAGACCGATCACGAACAATGCCGCGGCAATGCCCGGGATCCATTTCCTTCCGGTTTGCACCGACGATGGTTCGAAAAACAAAACCAGGAACGCAAAAGCCACTAAAATCCAGCCTACAACCATGTATCCCCGAGCGCGTTCCCGAATCTCTTCTTTGGTTGGCATCATCGCCTCCTGCTTGCGAGATACCTCAGCCCCCTACAAGAGTTGTCTGCTTCTCACAAAACATGGACTTCATTCCGCAGCTTGTCCACGAGCTTTTTGGCAACTTCTGCTGGCGGGCCTTCGATCACTTCCGTTTTCTTCGTCTTCTGCGGTATGTATAGCCTTTCAATCTTCTGCAGGTTCTCGCCCAGCCCAGACTTTACTTCGTCAAGCGTCACTTTCCTGAGTGGCTTATTCTTCGCCTGCTTGATGCCGATCAGCGTAGCGTAGCGCAGCTTGTTAATTCCCGACTGAATCGTCAGCACCGCCGGCAGCGGCATCTCTACAAACTGAAAGTATCCTGCTTCCAATTCGCGCTTCACGCGGATGCCAGAGTCCATCTTCTCGATGTGCATAATGATGGTCGCGTGAGACCATCCCAGCTGCTCCGCCAATACCACGCCGGTCTGCGCGAAGCCGTAATCGTCGGACTGCAAGCCGGTGAATATGAGATCGAAGTTCTCGTTTTTAATCGCTGCGGCCAGAGCTTTCGCAGTGTTAAAGGCATCCAGTCCGAGGAAAGCATCGCCTTCAAGATGAATGGCGCGATCGGCTCCTTTGGCCAGAGCCTCGCGAAGCACCTGCTGTGCGCGCGCGGGGCCGCTTGTAATGACGACCACCTCGCCGCCGTGTTTTTCTTTCTGACGCAGCGCCTCTTCCAGAGCGTAAGCGTCAGGCTCGTTCACTTCGTAGGAAACATCCTCGCGAATCCAGGTCGCGCTTTCATTCAATTTCAGTGGAGCATCTTTCTGCGGAACCTGTTTCATGCAAACCAGGATCTTCACCCTGCACTCCTTAGGCCGCGCTCAATTTCAAGGGCAGCCATGATTTTGCCCAAATGCCCGAAAGCATCTGCTGCCTATCGCTGGATTCCAACCGAAACTCGCCAACAGGAGTCAGCGACATTCGCCACACTCCTTCAAAACAGGCGAGTATAAATGACGGGATTGAGGAAGGAAAAGCAAAGGCGAGCACGACTCTCAATTTGGGAATTATGCTCGCGCAATAGCGGAGAGAATTTACGAAGTTGGGAGAATCACTGAGGGCCGTTCCTGCTCCAGCAATTTTGCCTTGCGATCGACGCCCCAACGATAACCCGACAATGCGCCATCACTGCGAATCACGCGATGACAGGGCACCACGATCGCCACGGGATTGGTGGCACACGCGCGCGCGACGGCTCGAACCGCACTCGATTTGCCAATTTCCTTGGCTATGTCGCTGTAGCTGCGCGTCTCGCCCCGTGGAATTCTGCGCAACGCATCCCAAACTTTCTTCTGGAACGCCGTTGCGCGAATGTCGAGCGGCAAATCCATCGAGACTTGCGCGCCGCGAATCGCCTCCAGCACCGCCTGTAAATAGGGTTGCAATGCGATGTCGTCACGAATGATCGCGGCTGCATGAAACTCCTGCCGCAAGCTCCGCTCCAGCTCACCGGTACTCTCGCCGAAGCGCACCGCACACAATCCTTTCGCCGTGGCCGCCAAAAGCACGCGTCCCAACGGAGACGGCGCTATGGAGTACGAAATCTGCTCCCGGCTTCCGCCTCTCCGATAGGCCCCCGGAGTCATCCCAAGATGCTGTTTTGATTTTTCATAGAGCCGGCTCGACGAGCCGAATCCTGCGTCATACAAAGCGGTAGTCACGTTTGCTCCTTTGCGCAATCCTTGCTTCACATTACTCATCCGGCGCGCCGACTGGTACTCGCGAGGACTCAGTCCCGTAGCTCGCTTGAAAATCCTTTGCAGGTAGAACGGACTCACTCCTGCGGCCGCGCTCAACTCCGCCAGCGTCAGAATCCGCTCCGCGCTGTCGAGTAACCGCCGTGCCTTCGTAACCGCCCGCACCTGCGTTGATATCTGCGTGGGCTTGCAGCGCAGACACGGACGGTAGCCGGCCAGCTCCGCCTGCTTGGCATCGGCGAAGAACTCCACCGAATCTCGCCGCGGACGGCGGCTGGGGCAAGACGGACGGCAGTACACGCCTGTCGTTCTTACCGCAAAAACGAAGCGCCCGTCCTGCCTCGAATCACGTGCCATCACGGATTGCCATTGAGTATCCATGTGCATGTCGCAAATCTAAAACTGATCACAGAACGGCGCTATCCGTGCCTTGCTCTCAAACTTAGATGATTCACGCTTTGTGCGATGATTCATCGGTCCTGTACAGCCTCCCCGGTTGAATTTTCCAGTGAATTCTTGACCTTCGCCAGGGCCACGTTCAACTCGGCCCCCAACAGGATTGCGATGGCCGTAATCTGCAGCCAGATCATCAGCACGATGAACGATGCCAACGCCCCGTACATGGCGTTGAGGTAGGCGAAGCGTCGCAGGTAGATTCCTAGTAATGCAGAACTCGAAAACCAGACCAGCACTGCAAAAAAGGCTCCCGGCAACTGTTTCCCGAACGAATGGCTTCGGCCCGACCCCATGTAATAGATCATCTCTAACGATGCCAGGGCGCCTCCCACTGCCAGCACGTAGCGCATGACCGGCCAAATCCAAACCACCTTATGATTGATTCCGAAAATGTGCTCGAGTATCTGACCAAAATGCGGGCCCAGCAGCATGGCGCTCAGGGCCACGGTTGTCAACCCTCCAATAGCGAACGTTATCGATATCGCTTTCATCCGGCTCTTCCAGAAGCTCCCCGGAGTCCCCTTCGCGAAGATGGTATGCAGCGATTGATTGGCTGCGGCGAACGCGTTGGACGCGGCAACGATTGTCAACAGGAAACCCGCCGACAATAGCTTCCCACTGCTACGCATGGTTGAGGTCAGCATGCTTTCCATCACCGGCATGGTTTCAGCTGGAGCAAAGTGCCGGGCCAGCTTCACCATCCGGGTCGCCAGGTGGGGGATGGGCAGCAGCGCCAGCGCACTCGCCAGGAAAATCAGAAACGGAAGCAGGGACATCAGGAAGTAAAAAGCGAGCGCGGCTGAAGATGTCATGCCGTCGTGCCGCAGGAAATTTCTCACCGCCGTAATGAGCAGGCGATGACGCAAAATGTGGCGAAAAATCGCCCATGTCGATTCCGCTTTTTTGCTGAGCTCTCTTGTTGATTCAATTGGCGACGACGCCACAACCACCCCTTTCCCTGACTGTCTGACGCCCTCAGTCTTTAGGCCAGTTGCAAGCCACGCTCGATCACCGAGCGCCCCTGGGCAGCAGATTCGAATACGTGAGCATCGATTCCCAACCGCCTCGCTCCTTCGACATTTCGTTCGCGGTCATCGAAGAACAACGCGCCACTCGATTCGCAACCTAACGCTCCCAGGCACGAGAGATAGATGCTTTCATCCGGCTTGGCGCAGCCGTGCTCGCATGACCAGACCGTTACGTCGAACTCCCTCAGCCAATCGAATTTGGGTCGCAAGACACGAAGCAGATCGAACGTCATGTTGGAGAGGATTGCGATCTTGCGTCCCGCCGCCCGCACGTCACGCGCCAGTGCAAGTGTCTCGTCATTGGGTCGGGTCCACAGCCGGACTCCTTGACAATGAACTGAGTAATCGCCGCCTCTGGGATGTCCGCGCCAGCGGCGTCGGCTAGTCGCTTCCAGTGGTCGGCATATCCATCGGCCGAGCGCCCATAGTATTCGCGAGTTTGCGAATAGAGTTTGTAGAACAATTCATGGTCCAGCCCGCTACTCCGCGCGTATTCCGCAACGTCCTCGCGAGTCGGCGGATAGCAGAGCACACCGCCGTAATCAAAAATCACCGCATCCCAGGATGGAGAATCCATTCTCACATTTTAGTTGGGCCACAACACTTTTTGTGGGTGCCCCATCCTTTGCCTATTTTTGGCCAAGGCTAGGTGAGGAGAATTTCTTCACCCTTTCGTCCATCGAATTCATCCAACTCGATGCCCTGAAATCTTCCCTCGAGAAGGTTGAACTCATGTCCGACTCAGCGATCCACGGCCTCATCACACTCGCGAGCAAATATTCGGTCCAGGAAACGATGACCCGGTTGGAAACGCTGCTCCGGGAAAAGGGCTTATCCATCTTCGCCCGCATCGACCATAGCGGCGAAGCGGAAAAAGTAGGCTTGAAGATGCACAACACCAAGCTACTGATTTTCGGGAGCCCCAAGGCGGGAACGCCGCTGATGCAAGCCGCGCCTACCCTGGCTATCGATCTTCCGCTGAAGGCGCTGATCTGGGAGGACGGCGTCGGCCAGGTGTGGCTCACCTACAACGATCCAGCTTACTTACAACAGCGGCACGGTTTTCCGACCGAACTTCTCCCCAACCTCGCGGGAGCCGCGGGCCTTCTGCAAAAATCCGTGGAATAAACGGTGATTTGGATGCCAAGAGTAAATTGCGAAAAGCGAGGGGGCTTTTCTAGGCACTGTCCACTAACTAAGCACTGAACTGACAACTGATTACTGACCGCTGCCTACTGATTTCACCAGCATGCACGTAACATCGTCATGCTGCGGCGCGCCGCCGACAAAGCGATCGAGATCGCTCGTGATGTTACCCAAGAGCTGTTCGGACGCGAGCTCCGCACCCATCTGAACTACCAAAAGCAACCGCTGCTCCCCGTACTCCTCCCTGTTGATGTTCTCCGCCTCGACTACCCCATCTGTAAAAACGACCAGCCAGTCCCCCTCCTCGAACACAACCGAGTCTGCCGCATACGGAGTCGTCTCTAGAATGCCCAGCGGAATTCCACCGGCCTGGAGCCTCTCGATCGCGCCCGATCGCCTCCGCAGGATTGGAGGATTATGCCCGGCATTCACGTAAACCATCGTTCTCGTTGCCGGATCGTAGTCGGCGACAAACGCGGTGGTGAATCGCCGTCCGTTCTGGCTGTTGCTACACGCGTAAACGTTCATTCGCTGCACCAGCTCTGACAATGTCAGGGGTGCCGCGGCAAGCGTCTTCAAGCTCGACTGAATAGTGGCCATCAGCAGCGCCGCCGGAATGCTCTTGCCCGCGACATCTGCCATGGCAAACACGTACGTAGTGCGCCCGTCCGCGGCGGTTCGCGGAAACACATCGTAATAATCGCCGGCCACCGTATTCGCCGGCTTGGTCGAAAACGCTACTTGCAGGCCCGGAATCAGAGGAGACGCCGCCGGCAGCAGCCAGGTCTGAATTTCTTTGGCGATCTGCAGATCTCGCTTCATCACCACGCGATCGCCCACTTCCATGATCAGCAGAGCACACATCAGCAGTCCACCCCAAAAATGTGCATCCGCGAAGAGACCTTCCGCACGGAACTCGTCGCCATGGCTTGGCCAGTTGACGTTGACCGTTGGGCTAAGCAGAAAAACCAGGGCAACCAGCAGGATCACACGCCTTGCCGGCGTCAGCTTCTCCAGCACGGCCCAGAAGAATCGTCCCACCAGTCGCAGAAAATGTTTAGCTTTGGGAACGCCCGCCATGCGCTCCTGTTCCACTTCTTTCGAGTACAGCCGGTAACTGGAACGTGCATCCGTGATGAACGAGCGCCAAAGTTCATCGGCGCGCATGCCTTCGGTCACACGCCTCCAGAACCGGTCAACCCACTCCATGATGGGCGAGACTTTTGCGGTCAGCTCGTCCGGCCGACGCGGGGGCCGGCCAGCGGATTGGGTGGGAGCAGCCATGGTTGAAAGGGAATCCTGAGATCGAAATTATAGGTCGTTCCCTTCATGTGAGTCGCGTCAAAGCAAACTCAGAATTGGGGTGACCCACCCTTATCGCCTTCGCTCGGCGATAGGCTGGGACACATTGCGCTGAATCCTTGGACGGCCCACTTTTGCCATCTTCTGCCATCTTCTGCAGACATGGGATTCGACGGAGAGCGCACAGATTGGCACCTGGCTTTAGCGAAACAGCGATGGGCCAAGGAGCGAGGAGCAGGGGCGAAATGCGAAAGGTGAGGCATCCCGGCCCGTTCTTCGGAGGCTGCTATGACTACCCTCTTTGGTGTCGTCGAATTCCTGGACAACACTTCTTTTTTCTGGCCTCCATCGCTGCCTCTAAGCCATTTGCAATGAGTGCATTACGGGTTGCTCCCTGGTTTTCTAGCTTGCCTCAAATTCCCGCTACCGTCAACAAACCAAGGAATTTCGTCGGTAGGGGCGGTACCCCTCCTTCCTTTCCGCTCACCCACTCCCGGTTACCGTTCGCTGCTCAACTTCTTGCATTCATTGGGCTTTCGTCATCACGGCGCCCTTTTCTACCCTAAGATAGAAGTACCGATGCGAGAGTCTTACCGGCGCTGGATACACAACTGGGAAACGCGCATGACCGCGCGCGACAACAACCGCGTGGTGCGTCCGTTTGAGTGGGGCTACGAGTTCGTTCGAGGCTGGCCTGTAGTCGGCCAAACTCCGGTCCCTGCCAACGCCAGCGACACCGCTGCCAATCTCGCCTTTTGGGCCGCAGTCAATGATCGCATCGTTGCCAACAGCGACGACTATTACACATACAACGTACCCACCGACTTCCGCATCGAGCATCGCCGCGTCGAACTCTTCCACACCGGCAGCGCAGCGCCGAAGAAGCAACTGAAAGAGTCATACGGGCAGTTCCTGCGTTTCACGTCGGCGGTCGAGTCGCCCTATCCCGAAAACAACTTGATGAACGCTCGATGGTTTCCGGCGAAGGGCCACCGTGCAGTTGTCGTCCTGCCGCAGTGGAATGCCGACGGCATCAGCCACAACGGCCTGTGCCAGATCTTCAATCTGCTGGGCATCTCAGCCCTGCGTATGAGCATGCCCTATCACGACATCCGCCGTCCGCACGGCCTCACCCGCGCCGACTACGCAGTTTCCGCCAACATCGGCCGCACCATCGACTCAGTCCACCAGGGCATCGCCGACATTCGCTCCTGCCTCGACTGGCTCGGGCAGCGCGGCTACACCAAGCTCGGCATCGTCGGTACCAGCCTCGGCTCCTGCTATGCCTTCATCGCCGCCGCGCACGACTCGCGCATCAAGGTCGCGGTTTTCAACCACGCCTCGACGACGTTCGGCGACGTTGTATGGACAGGGCAGTCTACCCGCCACATCCGCCAAAGCGTCGAGGCCTTGCTCACACATGAAGATCTGCGGCGCGTGTGGATGGCCATCAGCCCGATCGTATATTTCGACAAATTCGAGCGCTCGCCCAAGAAGTCGCTGATGATCTACGGCCGCTACGACCTCACCTTCCTCCCGGAATTTTCCATGCAGGCAGCAAGCGAATTTCTCAAGCGCGGCCTCGACACAACCATCAAGGCCCTTCCTTGTGGCCACTACTCCCTCGGTGAAACACCTTACAAATACATGGACGCCTGGCACATCTCGCGCTTCCTGGCGAAAGCGTTTGCGGGTTAAAAATCAACCACCGGGACACGGAGGCATAGAGGTTCTGAATTCAATTTCCTCTGGTCCTCCGTGATCACCGTGCGAAATCTGCTGTTTCGATTCCCGCCAAAATCTCAGTGCGACCTCCGCGCTACAATGACTGGTTGCACCACACAAGGACGCCATCATGCCAACCAATCCCCGGGAACTTCCCATCTCCGAAGTCGATCCGCAAGTCGCCGAAGCCATAGCCAACGAAGAGCGCCGCCAGCACGAAGGCCTCGAGCTGATCGCCTCCGAGAACTTCGTCAGCGAGGCTGTGCTCGAAGCCGCCGGTTCGGTCTTCACCAACAAATACGCAGAAGGCTATCCCGGCAAGCGCTATTACGGCGGATGCGAGTTTACCGACGTGGTGGAGAACCTCGCGCGCGACCGCGCCAAGCAGCTCTTCGGAGCCGAGCACGCCAACGTGCAACCACACTCCGGCTCGACCGCGAACATGGCCGCTTACGCCGCGCTCATCGCACCCGGCGACACTGTTCTCGGCCTCAATCTCGCGCACGGCGGACACCTCACGCACGGCCATCCTCTGAACTTCTCAGGCAAGACCTACAAGATCGTTCCCTACGGCGTGACCAAGGAAACCGAGACCATCGACTATGACGAAGTCGAGAAACTGGCCCATGACCACAAGCCGAAACTGATCATCGGCGGCGGTAGCGCTTATCCGCGCATCATTGACTTCGCCCGCATGCGCCAAATCGCCGACAAGGTTGGCGCATACTACCTCGTGGACATGGCGCACTTTGCCGGGCTCGTTGCCGGTGGCGTACATCCTTCACCCGTCCCACACTGTGATGTGGTTACGACGACCACGCACAAGACGCTGCGCGGCCCGCGCGCTGGTCTCATCCTCAGCAAGCCAGAGCACGCCGCGGCAATCGACAAGGTCGTCTTCCCCGGCATGCAAGGTGGACCGCTGGTGCACATCATCGCCGCCAAGGCAGTGTGCTTCCAGGAGGCCTTGCAGCCGAACTTCAAGGACTACGCCCGCCAGATCGTCGCCAACGCGAAGGTGCTGGCACATACGCTGGCCGATGAGGGCTTCCGCGTCGTTTCCGGCGGCACCGACACACATCTGATGCTGGTCGATGTCTTCGCAAAAGGAATGTTGGGCAGCGAAGCCGAGAATGCGTTGCACGATGCCGGCATCACCGTGAACAAGAACGCTATCCCGTTCGACACCAATCCACCGATGAAGCCCAGCGGCATCCGCATCGGGACTCCAGCGCTCACCACCCGAGGCATGAAAGAGCCCGAAATGCGCCAGATCGGCAAGTGGATCGCCGAGGCGCTGCAACATCGCACCGACAAGGCGGTGCTCGAGAAGATCCGCCGCCACGTGCTGGAGCTGGCCGAGCAGTTCCCGCTGTACGCCTCTCGCCGCGCGAAGCATCTTGAGGCGGTGAAGGCGTAATCCCTCCGCCCTGTTAGCAAGAGGTGACTTTCGGTTAGCCCGTCGCTCAATCAGAATCTGAGGGGGCCGGCAAGACCCAGGCGGAGCGCGGCTGCCTCGGTTTCGCATCGCGGTTATAGCCACAGCGCAGATTTCTTTGTAAGAAAATTCCAGCCCTACCGACTACCTTAATGTGAGCACAGTTAGGGCCACAGTGACCGTTGACTCCACGCCGGATGAGCTCTACCACGATACTGCGAGGGTCTACGGCGCCGCGCTCGGCAGACTAGCGCGCGCTTACGAGGCCGACGCCGAGCTTTGCCGTGATCTCCTACAGGAAATTCACATCGCCCTCTGGCGGAGCTTTTCAACCTTTGACGGCCGCTGTTCCCTTCGCACCTGGATTTACCGTGTTGCTCACAACGTCGCCGCTTCACATGTACTGCGCCAACGCCGAGCGCGATCGCAGGCGCTGGTGGGACTTGAAGAACTGGAAAACATGCCCGACGGAAACAATATCCTGCAAGCCGCCGATCGTAGTCAGGCTCTCGACCGCTTGGTAAGCATGATTCAGCGCCTAAAACCGCTGGATCGCCACGTGATCCTGTCGTATCTCGAAGGGCACGATGCAGCAGCAATTTCTGAAATTACAGGACTATCGCTGGGAAACGTAGCTGTCAAGATTCACCGCATTAAGAACCTGTTGGCACGCCAGTTTCAGCAAGGGGAGACACGATGACGAACGAACTACGAAATCCCGCGCAGAAACTCTGGCAGGACCAGCCCGTGGAGGGGATCACCATGTCTGCTGAGATCATTCGCAAGCGCGCCGCCAAATTCGAACGGAAAATCCTGTGGAGGAATGTTCGCGAGTACGTCGCCGCAGGCATCGCAGCAGTCCCACTCGGATACTTTCTTGTCACAGCTCGGGACGTGTTTGCTCGGGTCACGTTCGGCTTGTTGATCGCGGGCCTGGCGTGGATGGTAGTGCAGCTTCATCGCAAAGGATCGGTGAAGAGCATGCCGATGGAGGTCAGCTCACTGACCAGCCTGCAGTTCTATCGCACGCAATTGGAGCGGCAGCGCGAGGCAGTGAACACTGTCTGGTCTTGGTATCTGGCCCCGCTGATTCCCGGGCTCTTGGTCTACACCGTTTGGTCCGCGATCAGGTCTCCGCGTCCGGCGGCATGGCTCGGACTGGCATTAATGGACGTGGTCATCGCAGGCATGTTCTACCTAATCTGGAAGATGAACGTGCGGGCCGCGCGTTGTCTGCAACGCATGATCGACGAACTCAAGGCTGAAAGTCCGCTCTAAGAACGGGCAAGGAGAATGGGCATGCAGATCACGATGCTCTTGCACCTAGGTCATCATTCGATCACTCTGATTTTCGACATGCCGCTCTTGCTGCCGCTGATCGTTGTTGTCTTGCTGAGTTGGAACTGGGGAGCCTCCTGGTTCGCAAAGCTTCGGCCGCGTGTCATCGTGAGGTCACAGATTTCGTAATCCTCCTCAGACTGCCTAGAGCGATGGCTGATTGAGGATGCGTACCTGAGCCTTAAATCCGACAGCCGGGTTGCGTTGCGGTCTCTCTCCACCGGATAACATCGTCTGCCAGTTCAGGCACCATCCGATACCGCTAGCTTCTGTGATCCGAAGTTGAATTAGCGGTTTAAACTAGACTGTGCGTGTCGCAATCGACATCCGGCGAATCAGCGAATTCGGGGTGGGGACTTACACCCGCAACGCCATCCGCACCCTCGCGCGGCTCGACCACGCCACGGAATACTTTCTGCTGGGCATTCCAGGCCGGTTGGGTGACATTGAGCCGCTGCCGCCGAACTTCATTACCGTTCCCACGCATCCCAACGATTTCTCTCTCAACAGCTATCTTGAGCTCAATCGCATCCTGAATCACCACGGGTGCGACCTACTGCATGTCCCGCATCTCTTCTGGAAACCGCAATCGGTGCCGTGCCCCTACGTTGTAACCGTTCACGATCTGCTCGATCATCTTTACAAGGTGAACCGCGCTTCATGGTTCAAGCGTACCTTTCACTTCGAGATGACCAAGCGCACGCTGCACCGCGCAGCGCGCATTTTCGCGGTCTCAAATTTCTCGAAGAAAGACACCGAGCGACTTTTCCATGTGCCTGGCGACAAGATCGAGGTCATCTACAATGCGCTCGACGACCGCTTCCGCCAAGGGCACGCCACCGACGCCGACCGCAAGCTGATCGCCGAACGCTACCAGGTGACGTATCCCTTCCTGCTTTACGCCGGGCGCATCAGCCCGCACAAGAACGTAGTGCGCATCATCGAGGCATTCGCCGCGCTCAAAGCTGAGTTAGAGAAGAGTGGCCAATTTCCCGACCTCAAACTCATTATCATCGGTGATGAACTGTCCAAGCACCCCGACTTGCGCCGCGCGGTCATCAAGACGCGCATGCAGAACGACGTACGCTTCCTGGGATTCGTGCCGATCGGCGTCCTTCGCATTTTTTATGACCTCACCAAGATCTTCGTCTTCCCCTCGCTCTATGAAGGCTTTGGGCTGCCGCCACTGGAAGCTATGGCACACGGCACGCCTGTAGTCACCAGCAACACATCGTCAATTCCCGAAGTCGTCGGTAACGCCGCCGTGATGGTGAATCCCGAGAATGTCTTCGAGATCATGCACGCACTGTATCGAGTGCTGATTGACCAATCCGTGCGCGAGAAGCTGAAAGCCCGCGGCGTGCTGCAGGCCCAACGCTTCTCTTGGGACGACAGCGTCCGCCGCATGCTCGCCGTATACCACGACGTGTGTCAGTTGTGACTCTGGCTTCAGAATCGTTTCCCAAAAATTAACCCTCCAGTGTCACCTTAGTGCCATTGCCCGGGCGCGCTTCAGAAGTAGACTGGGTTACCCGCTGGATGGAGCGAAACCGGCCCTCCTGGGTTTGCGCCACTCTCGTTGGCTACTCAATTTCAAGGAGTCGCTTATGAACGAGATCGCTCAAATGGTGTCGGAGAAGTTCAACGTATCACCCGAAATCGCGCAGCAGATCGTAAGCTTTGTCCTCGAGCAGGTGAAAGCCAGACTGCCGGAAGGCCTTTCGCCGCACCTGGAAGGCTTCATGGCTGGTGCCGGAACAGAAGAAAAATCCGAAGGCCTCCTCGATACGTTCAAGAACATGGCCTCCAGCCTGGTGGGTAAAGAGTAATGACTCTGCATTGACACGTAGGATTACAATGCACGTAGCCAAGGTGAACCGCGATTACCTTGGTCTGTGGGCCCCTGCTGGATCGATTACTGACTGCCGTAGGAGGCTGAATGCCACAGTATCTGCTTGCTTTCTCAATCTTGGGCTTGATCAAGTTCGCTGTTTTCGGACTGATCATTGGTGCACTGGCGAAGCTTGTGATGCCGGGGAAAGACCCCGGCGGCATATGGATCACCATGTTGCTCGGTATAGCCGGCTCGCTGGTGGCGACCTGGTTCCTAACGCTTGTTGGTCACTATGAGGAAGGCCAGTCGGCCGGCTGGATCGCTTCCTTTGTGGGAGCGATAGTGCTGCTTGCCATCTACCACTTCTTCCGAAGGAAGACGGCGGCGTAAGCTGCGAAGGACTTTGTAGCTGCTGGGCCTGTAAGCCGAATTCTGTCTGCCGCTCTTTCTCGTCACGGTTCCCACAATTACCAACAGAAGGTAATTGTGGGCTACGCATGAAGACCAAAAGCGGCAGGGCGATCATTCCTCTAGGCCGCACATTACTGCGTGGCTCAAGCGACCTACCCGGGAGTTGTGGCGCGCCGAGCCGGCACGCCGTCCCGAAGGACGTCCTCCCCTATTTGGTCTTGCTCCATGTGGGGTTTGCCATGCCGCCGCCATTGCTGGCAGCGCGGTGCGCTCTTACCGCACCTTTTCACCCTTACCCGCCGAGGCGGGCGGTATGTTCTCTGTGGCACTTTCCGTTGACAGCCCTTGACGGCCGCCCCCCGGATGTTATCCGGCACACCGCTCTGTGGAGTTCGGACTTTCCTCTCCCAGCCTGCGCAGCCTGAACTAGTATTCAGCGTCCGCAGACCGGCAGCGATCACCCGGCCCAGCAGCTAACTACACCATTATAGATGTCGAATAAATCAACTCGCATTCACATTGTGCAGAAACTCGCGGGTTGGCGGAATTTCGGCAAGCTGTTGTCGAAGACCGATTGCTCTCCGCTCAGATCAACAAAATCTGTTCGCAAGGGGAGTGTAGTTTCCTTCCAGACAACAACCTAGCCTGCACCCCGGACAAGCAGCCTTCGAAACCGGGCAAATGGAGCTATCGGCGGCAAAACCGTACCCGTCATAATCGTGGGCGAGGTCACTCACCTGCTCGGGTTATTCATGTATTGCGTTATCCTGGCTCAGGCACTAAGCTTTTTCTGAGCTGGGGTGAGGACGGCACAGGTTTTTACCGTTTCCTCTGTCTTGGGTTTTCGCCGAAGTTGAACGGTGTCAGGCGGACCACGTCTCTCACCTCAGACGCCTTCTTCGCCTTGAGCGCACGCTTGAGCCTCAGCCCCGCTGTAGCCTTATATCCATCTGGTAGAACTTGAACGTCTTCTCGTCTCCGGCGACGAGTCGATAACGGTCCAGGACATCATTGATAAAGGCAGGCTTCTGGGCTTCCGGCAGCATGCGCGTCCACTCGACAAACGTTACCCAACCGAAGGCGAAGAAACCCGAGCGTGACTGGAAATCCCACGCTCGCGAGCCCACGTTCAGGCTTAGCACGGTGAAGCCCACCTTCTCCGCCAGCCCAGCGTATTCCTGCGGCGTTAAATGCAGATAAGGATCGTGGAACTCCCGGAAATACTGGCCCCAACTGGGCGATTGTCGGGTCTCTTCCAGCACGTCTTCCAGGCTTTTGCGCTCGCCTTTCGGAACCAGACGAAGCTGTGCCATTCCTCCGGACTTGATGGAAGAAAAAATCGAGATGAGCGCTTCCTCCTGCTCGGGGATCCAGTGCAGCGCGTTGAATGAGGCCACGTGATCAAATTCTTCACGGAAGGGCAATAGGCGCGCGTCAGCCACTTCGAATCGCATGTTCGAATGTGTGTCTGCCCAATGACTCGTGGCGAAGGCAATCATCTTAGCCGACGGGTCAATGCCGACTACCGAGCCGCACGGTACACGCGCTGCGATCTCGACCGTTATCTTTCCATCGCCGCAGCCGACATCGAGCACCCGTTCCGAGCCTTTGAGCTCCACCAGAGCTAGCACCTCATCGGCCATCACCTTCTGCAGCGCTGAAATCCGCGCGTAATCCGCGGCATCCCACTCCGTCAAGACTTTACCTCCTTTGCGTTACTATACCGACAACTCGTCCGTCGGTTAATGTAAGCATTCATGGAAGTCTACTTAGTTGATGGCACCTACGAACTGTTCCGCCACTATTACGCCGTGCCGTCTGCGCGCGATGGGGACGGGCACGAAGTCGGCGCAGTGCGCGGCGTTTTGGCTTCACTGCTCGGCATGGTTCGAGAGGGCGCGACCCACATCGCCGTAGCCACCGACCACGTGATCGAGTCTTTTCGCAACGACCTGTGGCCGAACTACAAGACCAGCGCCGGAGTCGACTCCGACCTCCTCGCCCAGTTCCCGCTGTTGGAAGAGGTGCTGTCGGCTGCAGGGTTCCTCGTGTGGCCCATGATCGAGTTCGAGGCCGACGATGCATTAGCTGCCGGCGCCATCAGGGCGGCCTGTGATAAGCGCGTCGAGCGTGTCATGATTTGTACGCCTGACAAGGACCTTGCCCAATGCGTCAGCGGTACACGCGTCGTGCAGCTCAGCCGCCGTACGCAAGTGACTTTGGATGAGCAGGGCGTCTTCACGAAATTTGGGGTCATGCCGCAATCGATTCCCGATTACCTCGCGCTCGTGGGCGACTCGGCCGACGGATATCCGGGACTTCCCGGCTGGGGTGCGAAATCTTCCTCAGCTGTACTGGCCAAGTTTCTTCACCTTGAGGGGATTCCTTCTGACTGGCGCGACTGGAGCGTCAACGCCGCGAACGCCTCGAGTCTGGCGGCGACACTCGCCGAACAGCGTGAGCGCGCCATCCTCTTTCGCACCCTCGCTACGTTGCGAACGGACATACCACTCTTCGATGACGTGGAGCAGTTACGCTACAAAGAACCACAGCCTGAGTTCAAAGCGCTGTCAGCGCGGCTGAACGCAGCACGCCTCCAGAAGAGTTCAACTGCTTCGGCAAAATCCAATCGGCCGTCGCGCGCGAAATCCACAAAAAAGAAGACGAATTAGTTCGCTATGATATGGCTCGACGCAGGTGTCTCTCGTAGCGTCCGAGGTTCAATTGGGAAGCCAGAGCGCGACTGAGCGCGTTGCTACAAAGTCCACAGTCAGAGTTGCCGCCAAGGCCGGTCTGTTCTCCTTTGTGTTCGTGATGTACTCGTACACCACGGCCGGCCCATTCGGGCTCGAAGATCAGGTCACGACCTCGGGGCCCGGCTTGACTCTGCTCTACCACCTGCTGGTCCCGTTCTTTTGGTGCATCCCGATCTCGCTAGTGGCTGCTGAGCTCACGACAGCCATGCCAGTCGAAGGCGGCTTTTATCGCTGGACCCGTGCCGCCTTCGGGGACTTCTGGGGATTCCTCGCGGGCTGGTGGAACTGGTGCGCTTCCTTTCTGTTAGGCGCATCGTCGGCGGTATTGTTTACCGATTATCTGAAGCAGTTCTTCTTTCCCCAGATCACGCGGCTGGAACACTACCTGATCTCGATCGCCATCGTCGCGCTGATCGCGTATGTCAATATTCGCGGAATTGGCATGGTTGGCCGGGTGGCCACCACGCTGGAAATCGCTATCCTGCTGCCGGTCGCTGCCATGTGCCTGATGAGCGTGCGCCTGTGGCATCACAATCCGTTCGTTCCGCTGACGCCGCCCCACACCGCCATGTTCAAGGTGTTCGGAGTGGGCCTCGCGCTGGCAATCTGGCTGTACTCCGGATACGAGCAGCTTTCCACAGTGGCCGAGGAGTTGGAAGATCCGCAGCGCACCTATCCACGTGCGGTGGCGTGGGTCATCCCGTTGTCGATCGCGACTTACTTTGTACCCACTGCGTGTGCTTTAGCGGCGCTGAACAACTGGCGCGACTGGGGCACATCATACTTCTCCGAGGCTGCGCGTCTCATCGGCGGACCCGCGCTGGGCCTGGCAATCACGATTGCGGCGGCCATCACCAGCATCGCTCTGCTGAACAGCACCGTGCTGACCACCACGCGCATGCCGTTCGCGATGGCCGAGGATGGATACTTGTCGCCTTTTCTGACGCGACGGCATCCCCTGTTCCAAACCCCGGCTGTCGCGATTTTAGTTTCCTCCGCGATCTATTGCGCGTTGGCATGGGTAGGTTTCACCCAACTGATCGCTGTCTACGCTTGGCTGCGTATTGCGACCTCGATCATGACCGTGCTTTCAGCGTGGCGCCTGCGGCAGACGGAACCGGAAATGCCTCGTGCATTTCGCGTTCCATGGGGCAAGGCCGGCATGGCGTATTCGGTCCTCGCTCCGGTGCTGATGAGTGCCGTGGCACTTCTCGCCAGTGATCGCTTCGGGCTGATCTGGGGGCCGGTGGTGCTGCTGATCGGGATCTTGGCGTACCGGCTCTTCAAGCCAAAAATGCAAGCTAGCTGATCCAGTCGAGCGCTTTGTAATACGCTCCGGCGAGCGGGAGAAACCAAGGACGTCCGCTGTAGAGTCCGAAAGGGGCACCGGGGAAGGCAATACCTTCATAGGGGTTGTCATAGGCCTGGCCCAGAATCTGCTTCCCGACCTGTGCACCAAGATACGTCGCCATGGCAACGCCATGCCCCGCGTATCCCACAGCGTAGTACATATCGCCAAGACGACCCGCGTGCGGCATGGTGTCGAAACAAAAGTCGAGCGTGCCTCCCCAGACGTACTCCACAGAAGCGTCGCGCAACTGCGGATAGATGTGAATCATGTCCTGCCTCAGGATCCCAGCGCTCTTGCGGATGGTTGAGGCGGTCTCAGGGAAGAAAGCCGCTCTTCCGCCGAAGAGCATTCTGTTGTCCGGCGTCAGTCGGTAATAGTGCAGATAGTGCTTCGAGTCGTAAATCATTCGGTTGCGCGGACTTAACTCGCGGGCCAGGGCATCCGGTAGCGGCTCGGTGGCGATGATGAAGGAGCCGATTGGGATGATCTTCCGGCGTAACTCTGGAGTTGCTCCTGAAGTGTATCCGCTGGTCGCAACCAAAATGTCTTTGGTAAGCAGGGTGCCGCGCGAGGTCGTTAATCGAAACATGCTGCTGCCGCTTTCGGTCGCTCGCTCGATCGATTGCACCCGCGCGTTCTCATATATATTCGCGCCACGCCGGAGAGCCGAGGCGGCCAGTCCTGCAACGTAACGTGCCGGGTTCAGGCCGGCACTGAGGTCATCGACGATGCCGCCGAAGTAGATCTCTGAGCCGACCTCATTACGCAATTCGTTTCGGGGCACGATCCACAGGCGATGATTGAACTCGCGCGCGATCAGCTCGACTGAGCGGGCATAGGCATCGAAATGGGCCTGCTTGCAGGCGACTTCGAGGTGTCCGCAACGCGAGAATTCGCATTCGATCTTCTCTTCGGCTACGAGTCGCTCCACGAGATCAATCGACGCGAGCGATGCAGCATACATGCAGCGTGTCCTGTCCCAGCCATATCGCTGCGAGAGCACTTCAACGCTGAGCTTCAGTCCGGTGAGGACCATTCCGCCGTTGCGTGAACTGGCGCCCCAGCCAATGGTGTTGGCCTCGAAGACCGCCACGCGAACCCCGTTGGGTGCCAACTCCCTGGCTGCCGAGAGGCCGGTGAAACCGGCCCCAATGATTGCCACATCGACACGGGCTGGGAGTTTATCTCCGGTTTCGGACGGCATGGTGATCGTGTCGAGCCAGTAATTGCGTTCTCGAACTTTCATGGTCTGGATTTCAGACAACTTGCCATATTATGCCACAAGGCGTTACGCTATTCGACGTAATAACGCCGCCAATGAACAACCCTTTTGTCTTCGGCGAAATTGTTGACGACGAAAACTTCGTTAACCGTACTACCGAGCTGCGTCAACTCGTGCGTGACCTCGCCGACGGCCAAAAGGTCTTCCTGCTTTCCCCTCGACGCTTTGGCAAGAGCTCGCTGGTCAGCATGGCCCTCCTGAAGCTGAAGAAACGCCACCTCCGCACGGTGAGTCTGACCGTCAGCAGTTACTCCAGCTACGCGCAATTTTTGGAGAAATTCGCCGAGAAAGTGCTGCGCGCTGCCGGCCCCTGGGAACGCGTGAAAGACTGGGTTACGCGCTTTGGGCGCCAGGTCAAGCCTGATATCAACTACAACATGACAAGCGGCGAGGTGACGCTCTCGCTCTCCAAAGGGGCTTCGTTCGACCCTGAGCCCATTGCTCCGGAGGTTTTTGCCCTTCCTGGCGAGCTGACCCAAAACGCCGAATTCCGCATGGCGATATGCCTCGACGAATTCCAGCAGATCTCGCAGTTTAACCGCCGATCGGTGGAAAACGTGATCCGAAACCAGGTCCAGCAGCAACGCCAGGTCGGCTACGTCTTCGCCGGCTCCCAGCCGTCGTTGATGCAGGAAATGCTCTCCGCCGCCGGTCCCTTTCACAAGGCCGGTCCGCAGATGTTCCTCGACAAGATCGACGCTGCCGACTGGGAGGAGTTCATAACCGCCCAGTTTCGCAAACGAGGCCGCACTATCGCCCAGCCAGCGCTGGAACGCCTGCTTAAGGGCGCCGACCTCATCCCGTATGATGTGCAGCGCATTGCCCATGAGCTTTGGGACTATGCCGAGCTGCAAGACAAACAGAAGCTGGATATTTCCGATGTCGAAGCAGTGATCAATGCGCTGGTTAGCGGCCAGTCTACGTATTACGAACTGCTGTGGGAACAGCTTGCGCCTCGCCAGCGCGCGGCGCTACAGGCGCTGGCTGCCCGCGGCTCGGGAGAAATTTACTCACAGGCCCTGCGGGAAGAGTTCCGACTCGGTCCCGCTTCTACTGTGCAGAAGGCATTCCAGTCGCTCGATGCCAAGGACATCCTGGATCGCTACCGGGGCGATTATTTCTTTCTGGACCCCCTATTTCCTCTTTGGATCCAAAGGCGAGTGAGTTGATACTCTATTTGGCGTAATGCCGTTTAGCGTAACGCTCAATGGCGCTAAGCTTGCTTGGGTTTTAACCCAGCGCCAGGTTGCCTGCAGGGCCAATAATCCCCGCGCGCAGATGTGCCAAAGTGCCGCTTACGACCTCCACGGAGATCCCGAGCTTCTGGAACTCCGCCGACAGCATGGCGCTGTCGGGGCTCACCACGGCGAAGCTATCCAGTGAACATCCTTTGGGCGCATCGACTGACGGATGTATGGTGTCTGCGCCCCACTGGATGAAGAACGGGATGAGTCCGCCCCGGTCGTCTTCAAGGTTCAGCGTCTGCCAGTGCAGCATTTTCCCATCGGGACGTGCCCGTGAACCCGGCCAGGGACCCGCACAAGCTACGCCAGTTTCCCGCAGTCGCTTAGCCACCGCCGAAATGTCGGAAGTATGCACCGCCCAATCGACCAGCCTGGGTGCGCTCAGCTGTTTCAACATCGCGGGCAACTCGGCACGTACCTTGGGCACCTCGGCCTGCGCCGGATCGGGCGCGATCACTTCCAAATAATGCAGCTGCCCGAGCGACATCACCGCATTGCGAGTGCCGCGTCCCGGATGTACCCCGCCCATTGCCGGGCGGACACCAGTGTGCCTCTCGACGAAGGCGATTCCCTGGTCGAGGTCGCTACAACCCAGGAGCAGATGATCGAGCATCGATGGAACCTTCTTCACTGACCAAGCATGGCGCTGCAGCACGGCGATTGCGCCCGTCATTAACACCAAATCACGACGCGTTATCATTGCATTCCTTCACTTGAACTTCGAAGCCACTTCCTTGACGAGCGTGAGGACCTGCAGCGCATACCCAATCGTGAGGACGCTGGCCACCCTACGATTGAACGGAAAAACGCTGGTTTCGTAAATTTCGCTGGCGACGGAGTGCAAATCGCGTAGCGCCTTCATTGCTTGCGTATTTCTGTCGCTGAGTTTGTTCTTACCCAACTCGTTCTCGGTTTCGCCTAACACGGTGTTCAGCAACTGCTCAATAGGGGAGAGATGGGCGATCTGCGCGCGACGAATCTCATGGGTCACATGAAGCAGAGGCTGTATCACAATCCACGGGATGAAAGTAACAACCCCGATTGCTCCGAGCCAGATCCCAGGAAAGTCTTCGATGCCAAGATACCCATGCCGGAGTGTTATCCACGCCGCGGTTGCGCACAGGATGCTGAGCATGATGAGCAACAGCAGGTAATTGCCCAAAGTAGCGAACCCGTTAGAGCCGTCAGGGTGAAATGGGCGTAAGTGAATGCCCTTAGCGATCAATTTGCTGATGGAATGCTGGGCCACTGCGAGTAGATACAGCGAGTGCATGCCAAAAAACATGGCGAGTGGAATGGTGATAGCCAACGCCAGCCCGGCTCGGCCATAGGCCGGATTCCCCCACCACCGGGTATCGGCTTTGCCGTCGATATAAAGGGCAGCACCGCAGAGAACAGAGATTACAGCGAACGTAACGGGCCATCGGATTTTGTTCAGAGACTTTTCGCAATGAGTTCTTTCTCTGCTGATCTGGTCCGGGCTTACTTTTAGAAGCTCTGGATTGGCAATACTCGAATACACATCGTCGAATCGGTTCAGGGCCTCGATGGCGATGGCTCCTCCGATCGAGATGACTACCGCCATCATGAGATGTGTGGAATCGCGCAGGTAGGGAATCGTTACTTCAGGCTGATGGCCAACGTACTGCGCCAACTTGGCAACCTGAGGCGGCAGAAACCTGCCCTGACCCGCATTGGCTGGGATAAGCACGCCTTCGAAAGCGCACATCGCCGTCGGGACCAGGTAATACAGCGCAAAAATGGCGACCCCCCAGATGGCTGACGGAATTTTGTAGCGCCTGTTGACGGCGCCGATCACGAACAGGTAGTTCAACAGAGAGTGCTGACCGAGCTTCGAATTCAACTGGAGTTCCTTCCTCCCGAGGCTTCGCGACTAGGCTTGCCGTTAGATTGCGGCGAATTATAACGCAGGTCAGAATTCACCCGATGCTTGGGCAGTTTGGTCACTTTTAGCGACTCTGCTACTCTCAAGAGCAATGCGCGATGGCTACACCGATGTGCCGCCGGGAAAGATTGCCGCAATTGTGACATACCTGGAGATGCGCAGTGCACCACCCCTGGAGCCTCCCACAAAGTCGGAGTTCGAAGTACGGCGAGTCGTAAGTCCAGATCTCGGATGGTACCGCCGGCTCTACAGGAAAGTTGGCGAGCCCTGGCTGTGGTTCAGCCGATTGCGTATGTCTGAGGAGGAGCTGCGGGTGATTCTCCATGATTCCCCAGTAGATGTATTCGCGTTGTCGCAGGCTGGGGAGGACCAAGGCCTCCTTGAATTTGATCGCCGCAACAGGCCGGACATCGAGCTGACGTTCTTTGGGGTTTCCTCCGAGATGATCGGCAAAGGCGCAGGTCATGCCTTGCTGGCTTATGCCCTTCCCATCGAGTGGGAATATAAGCCGCAGCGGATTTGTGTCCATACCTGTACGTCGGACCACCCGTCGGCACTCGCGTTCTACCAGAAGTGTGGTTTCATTCCGTATAAGCGCGCGATTGAGATTGCCGATGACCCTCGCCTGACTGGGGATGTTCCCTGGGAAGCAGGGCCGCATGTACCGATCCTGTAGTCGTCGTCAGTTGTCAGTCTTCAAATGTCAGAGTTCTGGTTGAGAGCCTTACGGGCGCACGTACACCGTTCCACCCTTCATCACGAAATTGACATTTTGCAGTTGCTGCACGTCGGACATCGGGTCGCCAGGAACAGCCACAATATCGGCGTACTTGCCGGGTTGGATGGAACCGATCATGTCTTGCATGCCGAGCAGCTCCGCCGCCGTCATATTGGCCGAGCGCAAAGCCTGCGCCGGAGTCATCCCGTACTTCACCATGATGGGAAACTCTTTGGCGGGATTGATCTTCCAATCGAAGCCACCGGCATCGGTGCCAAAAGCTATCTTCACGCCGGTTTTCATAGCACGGCGAAAGGTGTCCTCGTGGATTTTGATCATGTCGAGCCAGACCTTCGCGCCTGCGGCAGCCCGGCCCTGCGCCACGTACTCGCCAACATAGAGCGTCGGGACGTAGTAGGTTCCCTTGGCCACCATGGTTTTCAGGTCGGCATCAGCAATGTAATTGCCGTGCTCGATGGAGTCCACCCCAGCCTCCACCGAATTGTGCACCCCGTTCAGCGCCATGGCATGCGACGCGATCTTATGACGCTCACGGTGGGTTTCGTCGACGATGGCCTTCAGCTCATCGAGGGTGAATGTCGGAATGTCGTCGAGCACGCCGTCGGAACGCAGGTAATAGCCGCGATCGCTGTACACCTTGATCCAGTCCACGCCGTTGGAAATTTGCTCGCGGACGGCTTGGCGTCCGCCTTCCGCACCGTCCACTTCCTGTACGCCCTTAGGGACCTTCAGCTCCCAGGAGTAGCCGAGCAGCGGATACGAGCCAGTCACGTTCATGGCCCGGCCTGAGGTCTGCATGCGCGGCCCGGGAATCATCCCGTTGTTGATGGCCTTCCTGATGTCAACGTCTGCGTAGCCTGCACCTTCGGTTTCAAGGTCGCGGATGGTCGTGAAGCCGTACTCGAGCGCGCGCCTTGCGGCTACCGTGCCGAGGATAGTGCGATAAGGAGTGGACCACTTCAGCAGCTGCACGTCGTAGTCTTCGGCGGTGATATCGCCTTGCAGCAGAACGTGGGTATGCGTATCGATGAGGCCGGGCAGGCAAACTTCGCGGCTCAAGTCGATGACCGTCGCGCCGGTTTCGGGAGCCGCGCTACTGATGGCCTCGATCCTTTCGCCGGTGATGCGAACAGTGACATTCTTTTGTGGGGTGTCGCTCTTGCCGTCATAGAGCGTGCCGCAACGCAGATAGGTGATCTTGGAAGGTGAGTTTTGAGCGGCTGTAGACGAAACCAGCAGCAGAAGAACCACCGCGATTCGCTTCATCTCGGCTCCTGAGGTTATCGATGGAAACAGCTTACGCGCAATTGCGCCAGCCCTACGGTTGGCTCGGAATCGGACGGCTCTTGCATCCCAGCTTGTCGACTGCTTCCGATACGTTCTTGTACTCCGGCGACGCCTTCACGTTCTGGTTCACGGTGAGATACGTCCGCATGAGCACAGGACAGGCTTCGGTTATCCCGAGCCGGGAGACGACTTCAACAGCAAATGAATTCGGAAACAGCGGGCCCAAACCGTAGAACTTCTCCAGCACTGCCCCGAGCGCGGGCTTGTTTTTGCGGAGGATCTCGTCGAGTTGTGTTTGCAATTCCGCTTCTTTCTCCGAAAGGTGCGCAGGCGGATTGGCAGCCGTTTCCTCCGCAGGGCGATCACCGCGCCACATCCGCTCTTCAAAGTACAGAATGTTACGTATGCACTCAACGCTGCAGCCGGTCTGATAAATGGCGTTTGCCAGCGCCCGGCGCATCGCCAGAGTCTCGGTCGGCAGGATCAGCTCCGAGAGTTGCGAAATGTGCACCGCATCTTTTCGATCCATCAGTGCCTGCAGCGCCGCCAGCCGGTTCTCCTGATTCTGCGACCCGGCCGCCACGATACCCAGCAGCTCTGCCGACCGCTGGCCGCGATAACTAGCCAGGTGTTTCACCGTGCCGATGTCTGCCTTGGTCCCCATGACGGATTGGGCCAGCGCAGAGATGCGGGCGTTGCGCCAGGTATTGAAGGCAGTAAGCGCGAGAAGGAGGAGAATGATAGCAACGCCGATACGTGCGGGTCTGAATCCCAGATCGTCGAGGAGTGACATGTGCTGTTCCTACGGTATCAGGAGGGCCAAGTTCCCCCACAGTGCTGTGGGATTCGCGCGCACGCAACAAGGCCCCCGGTGGTTCTGGCCGGTCGCACCGAGGGCCGATGAGGTGATATCGCTGAGCGAAAATCTAGCTACGCCTACCTTAATCGAAGCTGAATTTAGGTGCGCCAAAATCTGCCTAAGGTGTGCGGGTCCTCACAGCCGACTGGCCAACGTAGGGGGTAGTATTGCTGCATGGGCGCCAATCCCGCCGTAGAAGCTGCTATCGAACGCGAGAAGCTCTTCGAAGCCTTCGAAAACCTCATGCCGTTCCGTGTCCAGGACATCGTGCTCGTGTCCAGCCTGTATGACTCGTTTATCCTGCGCGAAGACGGCCGGCTGAACGAACTGCTTATTGGCGAATCGTACGAGCTGAACCTGCAGCACGTTCCCCGCATCACCCACGTCAAGACGGCTGAAGAGGCGCTGGGGCTGGCGGGTTCGGATTCGCGATTCAATCTGATCGTCACCAACCTTGAGGTCGAAGATATGACTGCCACCGAGCTGGCGGCAGAGGTCCAACGGGCGGGTCTTGGTGTACCGGTGGTCGTCCTGGCCTACGACTACCGCGAGGTAAAGAACTTTGTGGCACGCATGCCACGTAGTCCCATCGAGCGCATCTTTCTCTGGCAGGGCAATGCGCGCATTCTGACCTCCATCATCAAGTACATCGAAGACAAGATGAACGTTGAGCACGACACGGACGTGATGGACGTTCCGGTCATGCTGGTGGTGGAGGACAACATCCGCTATTACTCGTCGTTCTTGCCGGTTATCTATACCGAGCTCATCAGTCAGGCGAGACGGCTCATCAGCGAAGGGCTGAACGTCGCGCACAAGCTGGTGCGGATGCGGGCTCGGCCCAAGATTCTGCTGGCGTCCGATTTTGAATCCGCTGCGGAACTGGCCCTGCATTACCGCCAGAACCTGTTGGGGGTCGTGCTCGATGTGGAATTTCCCCGGCGCGGCCAGCTCATGCCCGAGGCTGGCTTCGATCTGGCGCGGATGATTCGCAGCGTTGTGCCGGACGTGCCGATCGTTCTGCAATCCGGCCGCACCGAGTTCATGGACAAGGCTTACGCCGAGGAGTTTTCGTTTTTGCAGAAGCACTCCCCCACACTGCTGGGTGATCTGCGCAAGTGGCTCATCGAGCAAGTCGGCTTTGGCGATTTCGTGTTTCGCCTTCCCGACCGCAAGACCGAGGTAGCGCGGGCCAGCAATTTGAATGAGCTTGAACGCGCCCTGAGCACAGTGCCGGCCGAGAGCATTTCGTATCACGCCGGACGCAACCATTTTTCACACTGGCTGATGGCGCGGACTGAATTCGCGGTGGCGCAGAAGCTGCGCCCGCGCAAGGTTTCCGATTTTGCCAGCATCGAAATGCTGCGCAGAGACTTGATTGAGGCCATCACCAGCTATCGTCGCGAACAGAGCCGGACACTGGTGGGTGATTTCAACCCCGAGATGTTTCAATCGCAGGACACTTACTTTCTGCGCTTGGGAGACGGTTCTCTGGGAGGCAAGGCTCGCGGTCTCGCCTTTGCCCGCTCTCTGCTGCATCCGCGGCACATGCCGCTGCCATTTCCCTCGGTTCGGATCTGTGTTCCCCGAACCATCGTGTTAGCCACCGACGCCTTCGATCGGTTCACCACCGCCAACGAGCTTCACGATTTTGCTATGCGATGCGCCAGCGATGACGAGATTGTCCAGAGATTTCTAGCTGCGCCATTACCAGATGACATTCAGCTTTCGCTTCGGGCTTTCCTGGAGCAGGTGAATTTCCCCCTGGCGGTGCGCTCCTCCAGCTTGCTGGAGGACTCTCAATACCAACCGTTCTCTGGCGTATATGACACGTTCATGCTCGGAAACCACGATTTGGATCTGGAGGTTCGTCTTCGCCAACTGACCGAGGCCATCAAGCGGGTTTATGCCTCTACCTTCAGCCAGCACGCCAAGATCTATGTGCGCGCCACGCCGTATCGGCTGGAAGAAGAGAAGATGGCGGTGCTGATTCAGGAAGTGGTCGGGGCTGGACACGGGCAGCGGTTCTATCCGGATTTCTCCGGGGTCGTGCGCTCACGCAATTTCTATCCCATGGAGCCGCAGACTCCTAAAGACGGCTTCGCCGCGGTCGCGCTCGGTATGGGGCGCGCTGTCGTCGGAGGAGGGAAGTGCCTGACGTTCAGTCCGCGATACCCGAGGCATTTGGTGCAGTTTTCGTCGGTCGAGGATATTCTTGCCAACTCGCAAACCGAATTCTGGGCGCTCGAATTGAACCAGCATGTGCACCACCAGGATCCCGCCGACGATTTGCGCGAGGCGTCGTTCCCGATTCGGGTGGCTGAGGTGGATGGCACGCTGCACATGCTGGCGTCGACCTATTCGGTCGAGAATCATGCCGTGTATGACGGGCTGAGCCGGCCCGGAACGCGCATCATCAGCTTCGCGCCTATCCTGAAGCACGGGCTCTTTCCCTTGCCGCAAATACTCGACCAGGTAATGACCATCGGCGAAGATGCCATGGGCAGGCCAGTGGAGATCGAGTTTGCCGTCCGCTTGCCGAGGAAGCCAGGCGAAGAGGCGGAATTTGGCTTCTTGCAAATGCGGCCGCTTGTGATGTCGGGCGAGGGCGGAGAGCTGCGCCTGGGCCAGGTCGCAGTGAATGCTTTGATCTGCCAAAGCGCAAGAGTGCTCGGCCATGGCCGGATCGCGGACCTGCACGATGTCATTGTGGTGGATTTCCACCGCTTCGAGCGCGCCCGCAGCCACGACGTGGCGCGAAGTGTAGCGCACTTCAATGCTCAGCTCGCCGCCAACGGCACGCCGTACCTGCTCGTAGGCGTGGGTCGTTGGGGCTCCAACGAACCGTGGCTGGGTATTCCAGTCGCCTGGGACCAGATTTCGGGTGCGCGAGTGATTGTCGAATCGGGCTTCAAGGACTTTCGTGTCACGCCGTCACAAGGCAGCCATTTCTTTCAGAACCTTACCGCCTTTCGCATCGGCTACTTCACCGTCAATCCCGATGCTGGTGAAGGTTTTGTCGATTGGGAGTGGCTGGCCGGCCAATCCGGCGTCGAAGATCAGGGCTGTGTACGCCTGCTGCACTTCGAGCAACCCATCACTGTTCTGATGGACGGAAAGACGGGACGGGGCATGATCTTCAAACCCGGAGCGGGAGAATAAAGCGAAACGTGGGTCTGGATCGCTCAGTGGCTAGAGTGAATGGCGCCATACCGCTGAAATATGCCCAAAGCGTTTTCGAAGCCCGTGGGCCGGACATGCACGATGCCACGGAACGGGCGATTGATATCGCCAATCGCAATCAAAGCCAGAGAGAGCAAAAACGCAAGGGTCGAAATCTGCAGCATGTGCATTCGCGGGTTCTGTGAGCCAAACAAGCACGCCGACATCAAAGTTAGTACGGCCCCTACGATCAACACCAACCACAAGACCTTTGGAAGCGTGGTTTGGCTTTGCAATTGCCGGATTCGACGGTGCTCGGCCATGCTGCTGAGCTCCTGCATGGTCTGATGCAGACTCAATTGCTGCGTGACGCCGAGGTCCTCTGGTTTAGAAACGGTCTCCCAGAATTTCCGAACTGTGTCCGACGCTTCATGAGCGATTGTGTTCCGCGCCATGGCAGGCCATTCATCATCGATCATGAGGTGTGCGTAGTTCGCGGCCAAATGTTGGATTTCAACGCGCTGCAAGTGGGGAAGACCTGAAGCCGCCCAATACAGGGTAATGAGGCACGTGGCCTCGACTTCGGCATTCTGGTCAGCAGCGCGAAAGTCGGCCCACGCCGCAAACAGCATGAATCCAATGATGACGGCATAGGTTGTACCCAGTACGCTGAGTTGCCATCCGGTAATGTCGTTGAGCTCGCGTCGGCGCTCGGCAGGCCAAATCTTCAGCAGGAGCCACCAGACAAGAAGCGAGCCGGCAAGTGACCCGACTACGATCAAAACATTGTCCACAAGGTTCAAACCTGTCGATCCTCCTTCCGGGCGAATCCCGCGAGCGGCTGGCGTCAACTCTGAGGTTTTCTGAATTTACCCCAAGTGCTTATAGTCGTGTTCGGTCTCCTCGGTGGGAAAGCATCTTCCCGCTTCCCGAATGGCAGAGAATCTGGTATCTCTTTTGAGCGAGGATAGCTCATCGCGGAAATCTTTGGAGAGAAGCCATGCAGAATCTCGTCAGCCTTATGCTTAAAGGCGGTATTGTTTTTGTCGCGTTGGTGTTCCTGGCATCCAACGCGGTCGCGCAAGCAGCGGCAGGTGCGGGCAATGCGGAAAAGGCGCAAAAGCTGGCAGCAATCGCCAAGCAGCTTCAGTTAACTCCGCAGCAGGAGCAGCAGCTCATGCCAATCTTGAAGGCAGATGCTCCCAAGATCGAGGCAATCAAGAACAACCCGTCACTAGGGCCTTTGCAGAAGATGGAGCAGATCAAGGCCATCCACGCGCAGAGCGATCCGCAGATCAAGGCGATCCTGAACCCCCAGCAGTATCAGCAGCTGCAGGAGATCCGGCAGCAGGAAATTCACGCAGCGATGGAGAGGAAGATGGGGCAGCAGTAGTTGGGGAGATACCCAGACTTCGAGAGGCAGAAGGCCCCTCGCAGTGGCCTCATTCACTTCCAATTACGGTTGTCCACTTGCGTACCCGCCAGGACTTCACCAGGCCATTCTTTACATAAGGATCGGCTTTCGCGAAGGCCTCGGCCGCAGCGGTGGACTCACCGCGAAACACCAGCACGGCTTCGTCTACTGGGTCGGCAAGCGCTCCCGCCAATACCAGCTCGCCGCGCGCCAGAGCCTGCCGGCCCAGATCCAAATGTTCGGCCCGCAACGCGGCTCGCCGCTCCAGATAATCGTCTACCAATTCATAGAAAAGGATGGTGTGCATCAGCCACTCCGCTCCAGAGAATAACAGCCGGTGCGCGTGTTTGTCGGCATTCACATTTTCGTAAAGTTCGCACTTCGGTTTACACTAAACGCATAAGTAGTGATCTTCGCGCCCGCAATAGAAACGGAATCTTCCATTTAGATGTGTGGCATCGCCGGTTTTACACAGCTACGTAAGCCACTGCCCGCTGGTGTTCTTGCCCATGCGGTGGAGTCCATCACTCACCGCGGGCCCAACCAACACGGAATGTTCGACGGCGATGAAGTGGCGCTGGGCGCGACGCGGCTGTCGATTCTCGATATTGCCGGAGGCGATCAGCCCATTTTTAGCGCCGACCGCGATGCAGTCATTGTTTATAACGGCGAGGTTTTCAACTTCGTCGACTTGCGGCAGGAACTGGAGCGTGAAGGCGCCCTATTTCGCACCCGCTGCGATACGGAAGTCATTTTGCAGGCTTATCTGCACTGGGGCGATGCCTGTTTCGCTCGTTTGCGGGGAATGTTTGCCATCGCGATATGGGTACAATCGCAACGACGGCTGGTGCTGGCCCGCGATCGCGCAGGGATCAAGCCCCTTTACTATTTCCAAGCTGATGGCGAGGTGTACTTCGGTTCCGAGCTGAAGTGCATCTTCGCTCACCCCGACGTACCTCGGCGAATCTGCCTCGACGGCCTCAACAGTTATCTCAGTTTGAACTACGTTCCCGCCCCGTATACCCTGGTTGAAGGCATCGTCAAGCTGCTTGCTGGTCACCTGCTGGAGTGGAAGGATGGTGTCTGCGCGACGCGTTCCTATCTTGCGCCAAAGGAAGTGCGGCCGGCGCCCACTTCGATTGCGGCAGCCTGCGAAGAACTGGACGACTTGCTGCAGAAGTCGGTGCGCGAGGAACTGGTTTCCGATGTGCCGCTCGGCATCTGGCTTAGTGGCGGCCTGGATTCATCAACCATTCTGCATTATGCCGCGAATGCTAGCCCTAACCGCATCCACACCTTCGGCGTGACGTTTCAGGGACGCTCGTTCGACGAGAGCCGTTACATCCACGAAGTCAGCCATCATTACGGCACCAACCACACCGAGTTCGATCTGAATACCGACGCCGAACTGGCCGATGCCATCGAGCAGATCGCCTATTACTCTGACGAGCCTAGCGCAGATGCCGGTGCAGTGCCCCTGTGGTTCCTCGCCAAGATGACGGCCCAGGAAGTCACGGTGATCCTTACCGGGGAAGGCGGAGACGAGTTGTTTGCGGGCTATCTTACTTACAAGGCCAATCGCTACCGTGAACTCGCTCGCAAACTTCCGGCGAGGTTGCTGCGCGCGGGACTGTCGGCTGCCAACCTTCTCCCGGTGTCCGACGACAAGATCAGCTTCGAATACAAGGTCAAGCGCTTCCTTCAGGGTTCACTCATGGACCCGGGGAAGGCGCATCTTTTCTGGAACGGTACTTTTTCCGACGACGACAAACAGGAACTCTTTCGCTACCCCGACCCCCGACCTATTGAGGGAATGTTGCGCGATCTGCGTGCTGGGCGCGGGCTCGACCGTTTTCTCGAATTCGACCAGCGGTACTATCTGGCTGACGACATTCTGTATAAGGTCGATCGAATTAGCATGGCCCACTCACTCGAGGTGCGGCCACCGTTTCTCGACGATCGAATCGTCAATTTTGCCAATCGCCTGCCCGACGATTTCAAGCTGCGCGGCCCGGAGTCGAAGTACATCCTGCGCCGCTTGATGCGCGACAAGCTGCCGCGCTCTGTGCTGCATCGTCCCAAGATCGGCTTCGACATACCCATTCACGAATGGTTTCGGGGTGTGCTGCGGCCCTTGCTGCTGCAGACGCTGACTGAGGAAGCAGTTGTGGCCAGTGGGCTCTTCCACTGGCCATATGTGCGACGCCTGCTGCACGACCATCTGCAAAAGCGTGCCAATCTTGGTTATCACTTATGGGGACTGCTCGTTCTCTTCATCTGGATGAAACGGTGGAATATCGAAACGGCAATCGAGGAATCAACTGTGGGCAATCCGCTGCTAGCGGTTGGCCGAGAGGCATCATCGTTCTCCTCGCTGCCGGTCTCGTCTTCCTCGTCGGCGTCATCAGCCCGCCGCGGCTGGTGGATGATGTCGATTCCGTACAAGCGACCATCGCCCGCAACATGCTGACCTCCGGCGACTGGGTGACAGCCCGGCTGGATGGCGTCGCTTACCTTGAAAAGTCGCCTCTGATCTACTGGATGATTGCGGCATCGTACAAAGTCCTCGGCGTGCGTGACTGGGTTGCGCGTCTGCCACTAGCCCTCTCTTGTGTTTTGCTCTGTTGGATCGCCTGGCGCTTTGGGAAATGGGCCTTCAGCGAAGATGCTGGGCTCTATGCTGGGCTTAGCTTTGCCACCAGTGTCGGCCTGTTTCTCTTCACCCGCATTCTCATTCCCGACGCTATTCTGACGCTCGCGATTACCGGAGCCATTTGGGCATGGTTGCGCCTGCTCGATCCGGATGAGCTTCAGTTGCGCAAGTGGTCGCTGGTGCTGGGCTTGTGCATAGGTTGTGGCCTACTGCTGAAGGGACTCATCGCCATTGTTTTCCCGGTGCTTACCGGGCTGGTGTATATGGCTCTCACCCGCCAGCTTTTCAGCCGCGATTCTTGGAAGCGGTTGCATCTATTCCTTGCCCTAATTGTCGGCTTGGCGATCGCCGCTCCTTGGCACGTACTGGCCACGATACGGAATCCTCCATACTTCGCTTTTTCCTTGCATAGCGGCCCGGGCGAGTATCGCGGCTTCTTCTGGTTCTATTTCTTCAACGAGCATGTGCTGCGATTCTTAAATCTGCGCTATCCGCGCGACTACAACACCGTCCCGAGATTTCTGTTCTGGAGCCTGAATCTGGTCTGGTTGTTTCCCTGGTCGGTGTATCTCATCGGCGCTCACAGGCTGTCGTACAGGCCGACTACTCGCTCGGGACGCGCCCGGCTCATGGCGCTCTGCTGGATCGGGGTGGTAATGGTGTTCTTCACCTCGTCGACCACCCAGGAGTATTACTCGATGCCAATCTATCCCGCGATGGCGCTGCTCATTGGTTGCGCGCTGGCTGAAGGAGGCCGCTGGGCTCGCCTCGGGTCGCGTATTTTGCTGGGGATCACCGTAGTGCTGTGTGTTCTGCTTACAGCGCTTTTTGCCGCCGTATGGCAGGTTCCTGCGCCGGGCGACATCTCGCGCGCACTTGTCCAAACGCCTGGCATGTACACGCTCTCCATGGGACACATGCTCGACCTGCGCCTCGGTGCCTTCGCCTATCTCAAACTGCCGCTCGCCCTGGCAGCAATCGCATTTGGCGCGGCGACCGTGGCTTTACTGGTTTGGAAAGACCAGGTTGGCAAGTCAGCCTTGGCGATTGCGCTCTGCATGATCATGTTCCTGCAGGCGGCGCGCATCGCGCTGATAGCTTTTGACCCCTATCTTGGGTCATACCCGCTAGCGGTAGCGCTGGAGAAGAGTCCGCCCGGAGGGCTGATCGGTGCCGACGACTACTACGCCTTCTCATCTGTCTACTTCTATACCAACCGCGACGCGCTCCTCTTGAACGGCCGTGCTACGAATCTAGAGTACGGCTCGTACGCCCCCGGCGCTCCGCCGGTCTTTATCGACAACGCCCAATTTGGCGAGCGGTGGAAATCGTCTTCCCGCTACTATTTGCTGGTATACGGATCCACCTTTCCGCACATTGAGCAACTGGTTGGACAAGAAAACTTGCACGTCGTAAAGGAGAACGGTGGGAACTTCCTGTTAAGCAATCAAGCGCTGCCGTAGAGCCGGGTGTTCGCGAATTGGCATGGAGCCAAGATTTGCTATTGAACTCTTTCTCGCAAGCAAGCGAAATTCTGCTATCGTTCGTCCTGCTGGGTTAAGTCCTCGCATGCAGGCCCTGTGGGCGTAGAATGCCGCCTTGCAGACTCGTCCCGAACTCGAACGCTTGCGCGTCGTCTTAGTCCAAACCCGCAACCCCCTCAATTTGGGTGCGGTAGCGCGCGCCATGAGCAACTTTGGCGCGCTTCATCTCCGTGTAGTCGAACCTTTCGACCTGGCATTTCGGGAAGCGCGCTCTGCCCTAGGACCGGCCGCCGATGTTCTCGCCGCTACGGAAAAATTCGAGTCCGTGGGTGAGGCCGTTAGGGATTGCGGTCTTGTCGTCGGAACAACTGCGATTCAGCATCGCGAGCTGCAGCATCCTGTGCATCTTCTGCCCGAAGCCAACGCCCGCATCACACCACAATTAGGACGCAGCAACGTAGCGATCCTCTTTGGCTCGGAGAAAACCGGGCTCAGCAACGCCGACCTGGCATACTGCCACTGGCTGATTCACATTCCCACTCGCCAGCAGCATCTCTCCATGAATCTCGCACAGGCGGTCGCCGTAACTTTGTACGAACTCACTCGCCTGTCGCAACCTTCGCAGGCTACCGAACAGTCAGCTGCTTCCTCTGGCCTATTGGAGCACATCACTCGCGCTCTGCTGGAAGTGCTCCAGCTCAGCGGTTACGCCACCCCGGAAAATGCGGGCGCCACGGAGTTAAAAACCCGCCGCATGGTTCGCCGCCTTGCGCTCGACGAGCGCGACGCTGAGGTGTTGCTTGGCATGCTGCGCCAGATTCTGTGGAAGTTACAAAGACATCACAGGGAATAGCCCAAGGAGCTCCTCTGAAGAGTAGCAATACCCCCTCGAAGCATGACATTTCTCTGCAACGGAGCAAAGTCGCCCTGGCTAACTGCATCCGATTGCTTGCAGTTAGGGTGTGCCGGTATGCATTGTGTCTGGCTCCCAAACCGAAAGGAGAGTTGAATGAAGCTGTTAGCAGGAAAGCGGTTGTCTCACTGTTTTTTCTTTTCTGCACGACTGCCTTGGGCTTTGCAGAAGCGATCACGTTTACTGGTCTTTCACCCAATGGAAGCGCCATTCCCAATGGCTACGCAGGTTTTCAGTGGAGCAATTTTGATCTCATGACCGGCAACTGAACGGTTTGGCGGTAAATCCTGCTGGAGTTGGAATTCGCCCTTTACGCGGTCGTTTGCCGTCAATGGCGGAGCACGGACAGCTTCTTTCAGCTCAGCTACTCAGTTTGGATTGGCCAGTGCGTGGTTGGCCCCACAGTGGAACACCCTTTTAAACATTGAAGTGGTTGGTTTGCTGGACGGCAAACCGGTTCATTCCATGCTGGTCGATCTGCGTGGAGGCGTACCGCAGTTGATCACGCCCAACTGGTCGGGAATTGATCAAGTACGCTTTGTGCCTAGAGCACAAGCCAGCGCCCCTGGCTCAATGGAATTTGCGGTCAGCGACATCGTCATGAATCAGGTCAACCAACCCGTGCCTGAACCAGCGACACTGCTGCTGTTAGTGCCCGCGATCGGTGTCGCGGCAACCAGGCTGCACATCTTGCGCTCAGGGAAATAATTCCTTCAGGTCTAGGTTGCCCAGTGTCTGCCGGCTCCGGGATACACAGTTCTCACCGCAGATCCCGCCCAGGCGCGGGCGGTTGCTGACTGCCATCCCGGTGCCATCGAGTTGCTGATTACCGACGTTGTAATGCCCAGCTTAAGGCGGTCCAATCCTGGCCGCAAAACTACGCGCATTGCGTCCCGGTCTGCGTACCGCATTCATCTCGAGTTACATCGACGATGCCCTGACCCGTCATGACGTTGTTGAGTCGGGCGAACAATTTCTACAGAAACCGCTCACCCTCTCGCAGCGGGAAGGGGCAATTCGCGAATCGCTGGCGCGGGGCTAATCACTTCAGATACGCCCGCACAATCCCCAGTAGCTCGTCCACCACCTCCTGCGAGGCGCGGGCTCGGCCGACGTGGTCGCGGATATGATCTTCCATGACCTCCGCCATCAAGCTATTGATCGCTCCACGGCACGCTGCCAGCAGTTGCAGTGTGGCGGCGCAATCTTCGACACCATTGGTCAGATTGCGCTCAACGGCTTCGATCTGCCCTCGAATCCGCCGCGCCCGTGCCACCAGCTTGTCGCGCTCCTCGCTGCCTTTTTTAGCCATAAAAGCTCTTGCTATACCCTACTCCAGTATGCTATAAATTATTACATGATGCAACCGTTAATGCATCGGGAATGCATATATATGAATGACCCTCTAGGTCGTAAGTCGTCTAGTATCGGCTCCGCAGGCGACCCGAGTCCAAGGTAACTGCTTCTCTCGCCGCCACGGAGTCCATCACCGTGGTGCAGGCGAGAGCCCTCTCTTCGAAATGCCCCCGCCCTGCATCAGAACAACTCATGGGAGGCTGCCATGTTCAATTATCGTTCAGGTCAGAGAAACGTCCGTGTTTTGCGTCGCATCTGGTACGTCGGCGACAACCAGACTCGGCGTTCTCGTTGGGTTAGGCAGACGACGGCTCTGCCGGTGACCAGGATGGAAGGTAAGAACGTCGTGGTCGAAGGGCGTGACACGCCGACACTTTCCGAGTTTACTGGGTGATGAACCGTTCCACACAATCGAGGGGCCCTCACGCCGCCAGCGAAAGCTTTGGCGGCGTGAACTTCGCCCGAGTGCTGCGGACACATCCGCTTACAGGCCCCGGCCTCGCTTTGCTCCTCGTTCTCCTCCCTTTTACTCTTCGGGCGCAAGACGATACAAACAGCGCCCCTGACGCGCCGCCACCTTCGCCTGTCCCAGCGACCTTCTTCGAACATTCAAATACAGCAAAGTGGTGGATTTCCGGTCAGGCCAACTTTATCTTTCAGGCGCATGGCGATTTCTATGCTGCTTACAGCGGTCAAAATAGCCTGAAGAATACCGCCGAACAAGCCATCTCGCGCGTCCTCACTCTCTTCACCGGATACGAGTTCACACCGAATTCCGTCATCTATCTCGATGTCGAAGAGGCCGGCTGGGGAGGTATCAGCGGCGCCCTGGGATTGGCCGGGTACACCAATCTCGACGTCGTCCGCAACCCTGGGTTGAGTCAGGCCCCCTACATCGGGCGGCTCTTTTATGAGCAGATCATCCCCTTTTCCAGCGAAATGGTGGAGTCCGAGCGCACGCCGCTGGCCTTGCAAACAAAATTGCCGGTAAAGAGCCTGTCGATCCGCTTCGGCAAATTTTCACTCGCCGATTTCTTCGACAACAACGTCGGTGGCACCGACAGCCACTACCAGTTCCTGAACTGGACCGCCGACAACAACGGCGCCTGGGACTATGCCGCCGACACCCGCGGCTATACCGTCGGCCTCATGCTCGATTACGAAGATCGCAACTGGGGTATCCGCTTTGCCGAGACATTGATGCCCAAGGTCGCGAATGGGCCGAACCTTGACGCCGACATCGCTCGCGCGCGCGCCGAGAACGTCGAGTTGGAACTGCGCTATCCATGGTTCCACAACCGGCACACAACGCTGCGCCTCCT
>Ga0306924_10000295_pt1 | contig 40792 bp, 29 predicted proteins | sample sta12Can44000111_FD_203756 | JGI IMG/M metagenome (GOLD analysis project Ga0306924, IMG submission 203756) | Lab enrichment of tropical soil microbial communities from Luquillo Experimental Forest, Puerto Rico - statanox.12C.anox.44.000.111 (v2)... | ecosystem: Environmental > Terrestrial >... | reverse complement strand
CTCCTCGGGCGGCTCGGGCAAGCCGGTGCCGATCATGGCGTCACGGGTCACCAGCTGCGCGAGGCGCTCCTCGCTCCACCCCTCGGTGCCCGGCGGGCGCATGGGCAAAACGAGAAACCGGGTCTCGGCGGTGGAGTCCCACACGCGAATCTGCGTACTCGCCGGGAGCTTGACGCCAAAGTCGGCGAGCACGCTGCGCGGGTCCTTCACCGCCCGCGAGCGGTAGGGCGCCGATTTGTACCAGACCGGGGGAAGCCCGAGCATGTCCCACGGGTAGCAAGAGCACAAAGTACAAACGACCATGTTGTGGCGCGCGGGGGTGTTCTCGACGGCGACCAGATGGTCGCCGACCCGGCTCTCATGACCGAGCGTGCGCACCGCCTTGGAGCCGTCCTCCAGCAACGCGCGCTTGAACGCCGGATCGCGCCAGGCCTTGGCCACCACACGCGCGCCGGCGTGGGGACCGATCTTGGTCTCGAAAGCTTCGACGATGAGATCGAGCGCGGCCGGATCGATATAGCCCTTTTCCGTCAGAACGGTTTCCAGCGCGCGTACGCGCAGCTGGGTTTCAGAGAGCTCCGAGCCGTGCTCATCGTGATCGTGTTCGGCCATGGGAGAAACCTTGAATGCATTGTTCCATGGGGCGGATGATGCAGTATCCTCCCCGCCGGGAGCGAAGTCGAGGGCGGGCGCTGCGCCCGTGATGCGCGCTAAGACAAGGTCGATGACTGTAGCGGAACTGTTCGACGTCAAGGACCGCGTCGCGCTCGTCACCGGCGCCTCGAGCGGGCTCGGCATGCGCTTTGCCGAGCTGCTGGCGGGGGAGGGCGCGCCAGTCGCGCTAGTGGCGCGTCGCGCCGATCGGCTCGCGGCGATCAAGGCCCGCATCGAACAGGCGGGTGGCCGTGCCATCGCCATCGCGGCCGACGTTACCGATCGCAAGGCAATGACCCGCGCATTCGATGCGGCCGAGAAGGCATTCGGCACCGTCACCATCCTGGTCAATAATGCCGGCGTTGCACATTCCGGCCGCGCGGCGGAACTCTCCGAGGAGGAGTGGCGGCGCGTGCTCGGTACCGATCTCGACGCCGTCTTCTTCTGGGCGCAGGAGGCTGCGCGGCGGATGCTCGCCACCGGCAAGGGGGGCGCCATCGTCAACATCGCCTCCGTGCTCGGCTTCGGCGTCGCCAAGGGCACCGCGGCCTATGCAGTGGCGAAAGCAGGCGTCGTCCAGCTCACCAAGGCGCTCGGGCTCGAGCTCGCGTTCAAGGGCGTGCGCGTGAACGCCATCGCGCCCGGCTGGATCGTGACCGACCTCAACCGCGATTATCTCGCGAGCGAGCAGGGCGCCCCCATCAAGCGCGAGATCCCCGTGGGGCGCTTCGGCGAGGAGCGCGATCTCGACGGCGCGCTCCTATTGCTGGTCTCTGACGCAGGCCGCTTCATCGCGGGCGAGACTATTGTCGTCGACGGCGGGCAGATGGTGGCCTTGCGCGGATAGCGAACGCACCATCCGCCAAATCGAAGGACGCTGGCATGGACTTTACCCTTTCCCCCGAGATCGAGGACATCCGTCTGCGCACGTCGCGCTTCGTGGAGGAGCACGTGCGGCCGCTCGAAGCACATCCGGCCAACTACGACGATTACGAGAACATTCGCCTCGACGTGCTGCGGGCCGTGCAGGCCAAAGCCAAGGACGAAGGGCTGTGGGCGCCGCAGGCGCCCAAAGAGTTCGGCGGGATGGGACTCCCGGTGGTGGGCTGGGCCGCGATGTATGAGGAGGCGAATCGCTCGATTTTCGGTCCTCTCGCCTTCAATTGCGCCGCTCCCGACGACGGCAACATGAATCTGCTCGCGCGCACGGGCACGCCGGCGCAAAAGAACAAATGGCTCAAGCCGATCGTCGAGGGGAAGGTGCGCTCCGCTTTCGCCATGACGGAGCCTGCGCCCGGTGGCGGCTCCGATCCCGGCATGATCCGCACGCGGGCGGAGAAGAAGGGCGACGGCTGGGTGATCCACGGCCACAAATGGTTCATCACCGGCGCCGGTGTCGCCGATCATTTCATCCTGATTGCGCGCACGTCGGAGGATCGACGGAGCGGGCTCACCGCCTTTCTCTATCATCGCGACCAGCCAGGCTGGCGCATTCTTCGCCGCATTCCGATCATGGGGCCGGAGGAGCACGGCGGCCACTGCGAACTTGTATTCGAGGGCCTGGAAGTGCCCGATGAGAACGTGCTGATGAAGGTCGGCGATGGATTGCGGGTCACCCAGATCAGGCTCGGTCCGGCGCGACTCACCCACTGCATGCGGTGGCTCGGGCTCGCCAAACGCGCGATGGAGATCGCGCAAGCCTACGTCGATCATCGCGAAGGGTTCGGGGTGCGGCTCGCGGACCGTGAGAGCGTGCAAATCAAACTCGGCGAGGTGGCGCATCAAATCCAGATCGGGCGGCTGTTGGTGATGCACGCGGCCTGGAAGCTCGACCAGGGCGATCGCGCCCGCAAGGAAGTCTCCATGGCCAAGGTGCACGTCGCCGACACGTTGCATCGGGCCGCCGATGTCGCGATTCAACTCAACGGCGCGCGCGGCTATTCCAAGGACACGATCCTCGAGTGGATCTACCGCTACGCGCGCCAGGCGCGGCTCGTCGACGGCGCCTCGGAGGTGCACAACATGGTGCTCGCGCGGTTTATGCGCGAGGAGGGCCGCGATTTCTGGCGCTGGAGTGCGGGCAACCGGGTGTGAGCGGTTCTAGTTGATTGGCGCGGACTGATGGCTTACGCCGCGTCGAGCTCGGCCTCGGTTTGCAGCGCCTTTTCCTCCATCACCACAATCGCGATCAATGCGACCGACATGCTCGCCGCTGCCACGATGAACAAGCGGCCGAAAGCCTCGGCCGGATTGGCGGCGGCAAACGCGCTCCCGAGCGGCTGACCGGCGGGCGCGCCGGCTAAGACGATGGCGCCGAATACCGCGATCAGTATGGTCGCAAACAAGTTCCTGCTGAAGTTCATTGTTCCCACGGAAATACCGAGTTGATGGCGCGGCACGACATTCTGCATGGCGACCGCGGTGAGGGACGGCACCGGCCCGAAGCCCACGCCGATCAGGATCAGGGTGAATTCGAACGAGAGCACGGTCATGCTGCTCGCATGCCAGGCCAAGGTCGTGATCGCGCCGACCGAAAGCAGGAGCGCGCCCATGGGCAGGAGCTTATAGTGCCGCACGCGGCCGAGGACCTGTCCGGCGAGACCGGCGCTGGTGTTGAGCGCCACCATCAAGGCGACCAAGCTGAGCCCCGCGCGCGTCGGTGAAAGACCCATCACGCCTTGCAGGTACATCGGCAAAAATACGTTGAGCCCGATGATGGAGCCCCAGCCGAAGGCGTTGGCCACGATCGCGCAGCGCACGATCGGATTGCCGAGGATATCAGCGGTTCGGGTGCGGTCAGCAAGCGCAGCACGAAGAGGGAGCCCATGGTCAGCGCCACCGCAAACAGCGCGAGGACCGGCGGCGACGTCCACGCATAACGCACGCCGGCGACGTTCAATGCCAGCATGAATGAGACGCTGGCGCTCACGATCAGCGCCGCGCCTATGAAGTCGAGCAGATGCGGCCGGTCATAGCGCGGCAGCCGGCGCAGCAGCGATGTGGTAATCGCCAGCGCCGCGAGCCCCATGGGAATGTTGATCCAGAAAATCACCGACCAATGCAGGTGGTCGGCGATAAACCGCCGAGCAGCGGTCCGCAACCGCCGGCGGTGGTGTAAGTCACCGAGAAGTAGCCGTAGTAGCGGCCGCGCTCCTTGGGAGAGACGAGGTCGCCGAGCACGATCATGCCCATGGACGACAGTCCGCCGCCGCCCAGCCCGTGCAGCACGCGGCCGAAGATCAAGACCAGCATACTCGGCGCCAGCGCGCAGACGAAGGAGCCGGCCATGTATGTCAGGATGGCGATGCGCAGCGTGAAGCGGCGGCCATGAATGTCGGCGACTTTGCCGTAGAGGGGAATGCTCGCCGTTGAGGCGAGCAGGTATGCCGTGATCAGCCACGGCAGGCTGTGCGTATCGCCGAAGTCGCGTCCGATCGTGGGCAATGCCGTCGCCAAGATGGTCTGGTCGAGCGAGCCCATGAACGTCGGCAGCAGTACGCCGAGAACGATCAGCACCGCTTGTCGATGCGTGAGGGCCTCGCCCGCACGGTGCTCGGCGTAGGCATCCATAAGGAGGCGTGTTCCGGTCCCGAGATTGGCGCGCGATCCGGCGTCCGCGCGGCCACGCTGTCCGCATGTTGTAAAGCACGCCCGCTGGTCGGGCCAGCGGCGGCGGCAGATAGGGCGGATGTCGCTCTCGCATGCGGCACCCGCCATGGCGCCCCGCCCCGCCTGCTGCAGTGCGCCAAAATTCGTCCGTCGCAAGCGGAACGACATTTCCTTGCCGGCGCGGTGGCCGGCGCGAAATTGCCAGTCGGCTCAGCTTCTTGGCATTGCTGCTCCGGCGCGATGGCCTATATCTCTTGGCGGAAAGTCCCTGGCGCTCATTATGCCGCGAGGGCACACTGCCGCAGAGGCCCGCGCGATGGCGCTCAACCAAGTCACGCTCGACGACAAATACGACCTGACGAAGAGCCGGATCTTCGTCACTGGTTTCCAGGCCATTGTGCGCCTGTGCCTGATGCAGAAGGAGCGCGACCGCCGCGCCGGCCTCAATACCGCCGGCTATGTCACCGGCTATCGCGGCTCTCCGCTCGGCACGCTCGACCAGCAGTTCATCCGCGCGCAGCGCTCGCTCGACAAATACGACATCCGCTTCCAGGGCGGCCTCAACGAAGATATCGCCGCGACCGCGATCTGGGGCTCACAGCAAGCCGAGCTGCGCGGCGAGGGCAAGTTCGATGGCGTGTTCGGCCTCTGGTACGGCAAAGGGCCAGGCGTCGACCGCACCGGCGACGTCTTCCGCCATGCCAACTTCGCCGGCACCTCTAAGCACGGCGGCGTGCTGGCGTTGATGGGCGATGATCACACCGCCGAATCTTCGACCACCGCCCATCAATCCGAATATCACTTCATCGACGTCATGATTCCGATCCTGAATCCCGCGGGCGTTCAGGAGATTCTCGATTACGGCCTCTACGGCTGGGCGATGTCGCGCTTCTGCGGCACGTGGGTCGCGCTCAAATCGATGCACGAAACCGTCGAGTCGACGGCGGTGATCGACGGCAGCCTCGAGCGCGCGAACATCGTCATTCCCGACGATTTCGCCATGCCCGAAGGCGGCCTCAATATCCGCCTGCGCGACACCATCCTCGGCCAGGAGGCGCGGCTGCACGATTATAAGCGAGACGCCATGCTCGCTTTCGTGCGCGCCAATAAGCTCAACAAGTACATCACCTCGGGCGGGCGGCGGCCGAAAATCGGCATCATCACCGTCGGCAAGAGTTATCTCGACGTGCGCCAAGCGCTCGACGAACTCGCGATCGACGAGGTGAAGTGCAACGATCTTGGCATTCGGCTCTACAAGATCGGATGTCCGTGGCCGATCAGCCAGCAAGATCTCAAGCAATTCGCCGACGGCCTCGAACTGATCATCGTGGTCGAGGAAAAGCGCTCGCTGATCGAGGTGCAGGTGCGCGAAGAGCTCTACGGCACCGCGAACCAGCCGGTCTGCATTGGCAAGAAGGACGAGCGGGGCAATTGGCTGTTCCCGGTCAAGGGCGCGCTCGATCCCAACGAGGTGGCGATCTGCATCGGCAATCGTATCCTGCAAAGGATCGGTCCGAACGACGAGATTGCCGCGCGGGTCGCGGCGCTTAAGGACTCGCAACGCATTCTGGCCGAGACGCAGGATGTCGCGGTGCGCCTTCCGTATTTCTGCTCGGGCTGTCCGCACAATTCGTCCACCGTGGTGCCCGAGGGAATGCGCGCCTACGCCGGTATCGGTTGCCATTACATGGCGCAGTGGATGGACCGCTCGACCTTGGGCTACACGCAGATGGGCGGCGAGGGCGCGAACTGGATCGGCGAAGCGCCGTTCTCCCAGCGCCCTCATGTTTTCCAGAATCTCGGCGACGGCACCTATAACCACTCGGGCTACCTGGCGATCCGCGCCGCAATCGCCGCGGGCGTGAACATCACCTACAAGATCCTGTTCAACGACGCCGTCGCGATGACGGGAGGCCAGCCCAACGAAGGCGGGCTCACGGTGCCGCAAATTGCCCGCCAAGTTGCTGCCGAAGGCGCGCGACGCGTCGTCGTCGTCACCGACGAGCCTGGGAAATACGCCAAGAGCGAGGACTGGCCGCGCGGGCTGACCATCCACCACCGCGACGAGTTGATCCCGGTCCAGCAAGAGCTTGCGGCAATCCCCGGCGTCACCGTGCTGATCTACGACCAGACTTGCGCCGCCGAGAAGCGCCGCCGCAGGAAGCGCGGACGTTTCCCCGATCCCGACAAGCGGGTGATCATCAACGAGCTCGTCTGCGAAGGCTGCGGCGATTGCGGGGTCAAGTCGAATTGCGTGTCGGTGCAGCCGCTGGAGACTGAATGGGGCCGCAAGCGCACCATCGATCAGTCAACTTGCAACAAAGATTTTTCCTGCGTGAAGGGCTTCTGCCCGTCCTTCGTGACCGTGCACGGCGCCAAGCTCAAGCGTGGCACGGGTATCGCCGGCGCGCACGCGCTTGCGCGGTTGCCGGAGCCGAAGCCGCCGGTCATAAAAAAAACCTACGACATCATCGTTACCGGGGTCGGCGGCACCGGCATCGTCACGATCGGCGGCATCCTCGGCATGGCGGCCCATCTCGAGGGCAAAGGCGTGGGGATCATCGACATGGCCGGCCTCGCGCAGAAGGGAGGCGCCGTCTTCAGCCACATGCGCATCGCGGAGCGCTCGGAGGATATCCATGCCATCCGCATCGCCGCGGGTGGCGCCGATCTCGTGCTCGGCGGCGACATCGTCGTGGCGGGCAACAGGAAGGTGCTGGCCGCAGTGAAGCACGGAACGACCGAAATGGTCATCAACCTCGCCGAGGTCATGCCCGGCGATTTCACACGCAACGCCGATTTCTCGCTGCCCACGGAGCGACTCAAACGCGCCATCCTCGCCGACGCCGGCCCCGAGAAGACGCACTTCGTCGATGCGACGCGGACGGCGACCGCACTCTTCGGCAACAGCATCGCCGCCAATATCTTTCTCGTCGGTTACGCGTATCAACTCGGCGCGATCCCGCTCTCGGCGGCTTCGATCGCGCAGGCGATCGAGCTCAACGGCGAAGCTGTGGAGATGAACAAGGCGGCGTTCCATTGGGGCCGCCGCGCCGCCTGCGAGCCGGCCGCCGTCGAAGCTCTGATTGAGCCCGCGCCAGAAGCAGTCAGCGATGCGCGGACGCTCTCGCATTCGTTCGACGAGATGGTCGCGCGGCGCGTTGCTTATCTCACGGCGTATCAAGACGCCGCTTATGCGGCGCGCTACCGCCGCTGGGTCGATAAGGCAAAAGCCGCCGAGGCCGCCTGCGCTCCCGGCAAGAGTGGCTTGGCCGAGGCGGCGGCGCGGTATCTGTTCAAGCTGATGGCCTACAAGGACGAATACGAAGTCGCTCGCCTCTATGCCGACGAATCATTCGCGAAACAGGTGAAGAGCGAGGTCGGTGGCGAGCACCTGCGCCTCTACGTGCATCTGGCGCCGCCGCTTCTCGCCCGCGTCGACAAGATGACGGGCGAGCCGAAAAAGATGACGTTCGGGCCGTGGATCTTCCCGCTGTTCCGGCTGCTCGCCAAATTCAAGTTCCTGCGCGGCACCGCTTTCGATCCGTTCGGCTACGCCAAGGAGCGCAAGACCGAGCGCGCCCTGGTGCGTGAGTACGAGACGATGCTCGAGGAGGTGTTGGCGCGGCTCAACGGCGAAAACCATCACATTGCGGTGGGGCTCGCCGCGATCCCGGAGAAGATCCGCGGCTTCGGCCATGTCAAGACGCGCCACCTCAAGGCGGCCAAGGCCGACGAAGTCGCGCTGCTCGATCAATTGCGTACCGGGGTCGCACCGCTGCTCAAGGCGGCGGAGTAGCGCGTCCCGGGTTAGCCCCCATTGGGGACGCGGGAGGCGCGCGGGCTACACCAAGTGCTGACTTGACCTGGGCTCGTGCCCATTTTCTTATGCCCCGACAACGACCTGCCGGCAAATGGCGGCAAGGGCCTTGCGGCCCGCGGGACTGGACGCGGTGAAGGGAGGATTGCCGTGGCGACCGAACCCCTGCGCGCGGATACGTTCCCCCAGCTCTTAATCCGCAACGCCCGCCTTTATGCTGGCCGTCCCGCCTATCGACACAAGGACCTCGGGATTTGGCAAGTATGGACCTGGGCGCAGGTGCTTGAGGAGGTGCGCGCTTTTTCCGTCGGTCTGCAGGAACTCGGTCTCAAGCGCGATGACAAGGTGGCGATCATCGGCTCGAACCGCCCGCGCCTCTATTGGGCGATGTGCGCCGCGCAGGCGCTCGGGGCCGTGCCGGTGCCGATCTACGCCGACTCGGTCGCCGAGGAGATGGCCTACATCCTCGACCACGCCGAGGTGACGGCCGCGGTGGTCGAAGACCAGGAGCAGGTCGATAAGCTGCTTTCAGTCGTCGACCGGCTGCCGCGCCTCGCCCTCATCGTCTACGACGAGCCGCGCGGACTGCGCGACTATGACCGCCAGCGGCTCAAATGGATTACCGATGTGCAGAAGCTCGGCCGTGATTCTCTCTCCGCCGACGCGGGCGGCCTGCAGCGCTGGGAGGCCGCCGCCGCCGCCGGCAAAGGCGAGGACCTCGCCGTCATGCTCTACACCTCCGGCACGACGGGACGGCCCAAGGGCGTGATGCTGACGTTCGAGAATCTGATCGTGTCGGCGGTCAACGGAAATCGGTTCGACAGCCTTGGTGCCGACGAAGAGGTCGTTGCCTATCTCCCGCTCGCCTGGGTCGGCGATCACGTATTCTCCTACGCGCAGCCCTTTGCTGCCGGCTTTTGCGTCAATTGTCCGGAGAGTCCGGAGACGGTAAGCGAAGATCGCCGCGAAATCGGGACCACGTATGCGTTCGCGCCGCCGCGCATCTACGAGAACCTCATCACGCTGACCATGGTGCGCATGGAGGATGCGGGCCGTTTGAAACGAAGTATGTTCCATTACTTCATCGCGGTGGCGCGTCGCTGGGGCGAGAAAATTCTCAACGGCGAGAAAGTCCCGCTGCACGGCCGCCTCTTGTACTGGCTTGGAGAGCGCCTGGTCTATGGGCCGCTCAAGAACCGGCTCGGCGTGTCCCGCATCCGCCTCGCCTATACCGCGGGCGAGGCGATCGGGCCGGAAATCTTCCGCTTCTGGCGCTCGCTCGGGATCAACCTCAAGCAGCTCTATGGGCAAACCGAGGCGTCGGTCTACATCACCGCCCAGCCCGACGGCGAAATCTATGCTGACACCGTCGGCAAACCGAACATCGGCGTGGACATCAAGATCGCCGACAACGGCGAAGTGCTGTTCAAGTCGCCCGGCGTGTTCGTGGGCTATTACAAGGATCCACAGAAAACGGCGGAGACCAAGACTCCCGACGGCTGGGTGCATACCGGGGACGCCGGCTTGATCGACCCCCGGACCGGGCATTTGAAGATCATCGATCGGGCCAAGGACGTGGGACGTCTCAATGACGGGTCGCTGCTTGCGCCGAAATACATCGAGAACAAGCTCAAATTCTATCCCAACATCCGCGAAGTCGTGGTCTACGGCGACAAGCGCGACTTCGTCTGCGCCATGTTGAACATCGATCTCATCGCGGTCGGGAACTGGGCCGAGCGCAACAATATCGTCTATGGCTCCTATCAGGAGCTGGCAGGGCATCCGCAGGTCTACGACATGCTTGCCGAGCACGTGGAGGAGGTGAACCGGTCGCTGGCCGAAGAGGGCATGGCGGGTGCGCAGATCAAGCGCTTTCTCATCCTGCACAAGGAACTCGATGCCGACGACGGCGAGATCACGCGTACGCAGAAAGTCCGTCGCGGCTTCGTCGCCGAACGGTACGCGCCTCTGATTGCGGCGCTCTACAGCGGCGCGCGCGAGGCTGATATCTCCACCGAGGTGACGTTCGAGGACGGCCGCAAGGGCCTGCTCTCGGCACGCGTCAAAATCCGCGACGTGCAGACGGTGCCGGTGCCGGCGATGGAGAAAGCGGCGTGAGAGCGCCGAGCGAGCGGGACATCGCGGCTGGCGAGGTGCTGCTGGCAGTTGACGATATCTCGCTCGCGTTCGGCGGGATCAAAGCAGTCAGCGGCGTTTCGTTCGATATCCGCAAAGGGGAGATCCGCGCCATCATCGGCCCGAACGGTGCGGGCAAAACGTCGCTGCTCAATGTGATCAACGGCTTTTATCACCCGCAGCAAGGTCGCATCACGTTCAAGGGAAGGCCGCGATCAGCGATGCGGCCGTACGAGGCGGCGCGCGGCGGCATCGCGCGTACGTTTCAAAACGTGGCGCTGTTCAAGGGCATGACCGCGCTCGACAACATCATGGCGGGACGCACGCTGAAGATGCGGCGCGGCTTCTTCTGGCAGCTGTTACGGATCGGACCGGCGCTTGCCGAAGAAATCGAGCAGCGCCGTGTCGTCGAGGAAATCATCGACTTTCTCAAAATTCAGCACACCCGCAAGATCCAGGTGGGGAAGCTCCCTTACGGACTGCAGAAGCGGGTAGAGCTCGGCCGCGCGCTGGCCATGGAGCCCGATCTGCTGCTGCTCGACGAGCCGATGGCGGGGATGAATCTCGAGGAGAAGGAGGACATGTGTCGCTTCATCCTCGACGTCAACGCGCACTTCGGCACGACCATCGCACTGATCGAGCACGACATGGGCGTGGTCATGGACCTATCCGATCGCGTGCTCGTGCTCGATCACGGCATCAAGATCGCCGACGGTGCGCCGGCCGAGGTGCAGGCCGATCGGGCCGTGATCGATGCCTATCTCGGCCTGAGTCATTGAGGTCGCGATGCTTGGCCCCTTCCTCGAGACGCTGATCGGCGGCCTCATGACCGGGGTGCTCTACGCGCTCGTGGCGCTCGGCTTCGTACTGATCTTCAAAGCTTCGGGGGTGTTCAACTTCGCGCAAGGGGCGATGGTGCTGTTTGCGGCGCTGTCGTTTGCGCGGTTGTCCGAGTTCATGCCGCTGGTCCTCGCCTTCGCCCTCTCCGTTCTGATCATGATTGCGCTCGCCTATGCGATCGAATTCCTGGTCCTGCGCCGCCTGGTCAACCAGGAAGGAATCATCCTGTTCATGGCCACGCTCGGGATCGCGTACTTTCTCGAAGGCTTCGGGCAGAGCCTCTGGGGCAGCGACATCTACAAGATCGGGCTGGGGCTGCCGACGAATCCGATCTTCATTCTGGAGTCGATCTTTCCCGGCGGGCTGTTGATCGATCCGACCGAGCTCATTGCCGCGACCATCTGCGCCGTAATGGTGCTGGCGCTGGCAGTCTTCTTTCAGGTGACGCGGGTCGGCCGGGCGTTGCGGGCGGTCGCCGACGATCATCAGGCCGCGCAATCCGTCGGCATCCCGCTCAATCGGATCTGGCTGATGGTGTGGGCAGTATCGGGGCTCGTCGCCCTTGTGGCCGGCATGATGTGGGGGGCGAAGCTCGGCGTGCAATTCTCGCTGTCGCTCATCGCGCTTAAGGCGTTGCCGGTGCTTATCCTCGGCGGATTCACCTCGATCCCGGGCGCGATCGTCGGCGGACTGATCATCGGCGCGGGCGAAAAGCTCGCGGAGGTGTTTCTTGCCCCCATCCTCATCCGCACCTTCGATCTCGCCGGCGGCGGCATCGAGAACTGGTTTGCCTATGTGCTCGCGCTTGTGTTCCTGCTCATTCGCCCGCAGGGCCTGTTCGGCGAGCGCATCATCGAGCGAGTATGAAAAGTGCTTTACCGCGAAGTCGGCCAGTTCAAGACCTCTTATGACGCCGATCAGGCGATCTTTCCGATCGCGCAGGATCGCTGGTTCGTTATCGGTCTCGTTGCGTTCGCGTTCCTCGCGGTACCCTTGTTCGCCGGCCAGTATTTCTACACGGAAGTATTGATCCCGGTGCTCATCCTCTCGATCGCCGCGATCGGGCTCAACATCCTCACCGGCTATTGCGGCCAGCTCTCGCTCGGCTCCGGCGGCTTCATGGCGGTCGGCGCCTATGCCGCCTACAATCTCGCGCTGCGGGTGCCGCAGACCAACATCATTCTGGTGTTCCTTTTCGCTGGCGTCATGGCGATGCTGGTCGGCTTGCTGTTCGGGCTTCCCTCGTTGCGAATCAAGGGTTTTTATCTCGCGGTCGCGACGCTCGCCTCGCAGTTCTTTCTCGAATGGGCGTTCGCGCGCGTCAAATGGTTCACCAATTACGCGCCGTCAGGCTCGGTCGCGGTCGGCCGCATCGAGTTGTTCGGCATTCCGATCGACACGCCCGGCAGGACCTATATCTTCGTTCTTGCGATGACGGTGGTGCTCGCGCTCGCCGCCAAAAATCTGGTGCGCAGCCGGATCGGGCGCATGTGGATGGCCATTCGCGACATGGATATCGCGGCCGAGATCATCGGCATCAGGCCGTTGCACGCCAAGCTCTCGGCCTTCGCCGTCTCATCGTTCTATATCGGGGTGGCCGGCGCGCTATGGGGCTTTCTACGGCTCGGGTCGTGGGAGCCGTTGGCGTTCGATGTGAATCGATCCTTCCAGGTGCTGTTTATGATCATCATCGGGGGACTCGGCACGATCCTCGGATCCTTTCTCGGCGCTGCCTTCATCGTGCTGCTACCGATTGTTCTTAACCAGCTGCCATCCTGGCTGGGCATCCCGATGTCGACCGACACGATCTCGCACCTCGAGTTCATGCTGTTCGGGGCTATCATCGTATTGTTCCTGATCGCCGAGCCGCTCGGGCTGGCCCGGCTGTGGGCGATCGGCAAGGAGAAGCTTCGGTTGTGGCCGTTCCCGTATTGAGGCCGCGGCAATTCGCGGGCACACTTGGGTCCAAAGGCGGGGTAGAACCACGCAATGGTCGGCCGGCAACCGCCGGGTCCGGCGCGTCAATGGAGGAATGCCTATGACTGGCAATACTGTGATTGGAAAACATGCCGGAATCGCACTTGCGGTGCTGTTTGGCGCCGTGGCGACGGCCGCGCCGGCGCTGGCGCAGAACGAGCAGTTCATTCCCAACCTGGTGTACCGGAGCGGCGCGTATGCGCCGAACGGCGTTCCGTTCGCCAACGGGATCGCCGACTACTACAAGCTGATCAACGAGCGGGATGGCGGCATCAACGGCGTCAAGATCGTATTCGAGGAATGCGATACCGGGTATGCCACCGACCGCGGCGTGGAATGTTATGAACGGCTCAAGGGCAAGGGCCCCACCGGCGCCGCTTACGTGATCCCGCTCTCGACCGGCATTACGTTTGCGCTCACGGAGAAGGCACCGATCGACAAGATCCCGATCATCTCCATGGGCTACGGGCGCTCGGAATCGCGCGACGGCTCGGTCTTCCAATGGAACTTCCCGCTGCTCGGCACCTATTGGACGGCCGCCGACATCATCCTCCAGCAAATCGCCAAGAAGGAAGGCGGCTTTGACAAACTCAAGGGCAAGAAGATCGCGCTGGTCTATCACGACTCGCCCTACGGCAAGGAGCCGATCGCGCTCTTGCAGAAGCGCGCGCAGATGCACGGCTTCGAAACCATGTTTCTGCCGGTGACCCATCCTGGCGTCGAGCAGAAGGCGACCTGGCTGCAGATCCGGCAGAACCGTCCCGACTACGTGCTGCTTTGGGGCTGGGGCGTCATGAATTCGACCGCCATCAAGGAGGCGGTCGCCGTCGGCTATCCGCGCGAGAAGATGTACGGCGTGTGGTGGTCGGGCGCCGAGCCGGACGTGCGGCCGGCCGAAGATGGTGCCAAGGGATACAATTCGGCCACGCTGCAACACACCTCGGGTCGGTTCAAGCTGCACGACGATCTCAAGAAGTACGTCTACGACAAAGGCCAGGGCACCGCGAAATGGGAGGAGACGGGCGAGATCCTCTACGTGCGCGGACTGATCAACGCCATGCTCGGAGTCGAGGCGATCCGCACCGCGCAGGAGCGGTTCGGCAAGAAGCCATTGACCGGCGAGCAGGTGCGTTGGGGCCTCGAGAACCTCAATCTGACCGCGGAGCGGCTCAAGCAGCTCGGCTTCGAGAACGAGCTAAAACCGGTCAAGGTGTCCTGCGAGGACCATGAGGGCGCGCGCACCGGACGCATCCAGACGTGGGACGGCAAGGACTGGAAGATCACGTCTGACTGGTATGTCAGCGACGACAGCGTGATCGCTCCGATGGTCAAGGAGGCCGCGGCAAAGTACGCGGCGGAAAAGAACATCAAGCCAGGGTGCCTCGTGACTCATTGATGTCGGTTAGCTCCGATCGCAACTTGCAGGGGGCGGCCGCGCCGCCTCCTGCTCTCACTGCAAGCGAAGGCGCTGACCGCCGCGCAGCGGCCACCTCTGCAGCTCCGATCCTCTCGGTCAATAATATCGAGGTGGTCTACGACCACGTCATTCTCGTCCTCAAGGGCGTCTCGCTGACGGTTCCCAAGGGCGAGATCGTTGCGCTTCTTGGCGCCAATGGCGCCGGCAAATCGACCACGCTCAAGGCGATTTCAAACCTTCTGTCCGCCGAACGCGGCGAAGTGACCAAGGGCTCCATCGTTTTCGACGGCGAAGAGGTGCATGCACGCTCCCCCAACGAGCTGGTGCGGCGCGGCTGCATCCAGGTGATGGAAGGGCGGCATTGCTTCGCGCACCTCTCGGTTGAGGAGAACCTCTTGACCGGCGCGTTCACCCGTGGCGGCGCCGGGGCGGCGATTCGGCGCGACCTGGACCTGGTCTACTCCTATTTCCCGCGGCTCAAGGAGCGCCGCGGCGCTACCGCCGGTTATATCTCCGGCGGCGAGCAGCAGATGTGCGCGATCGGGCGCGCGCTGATGTCGCAACCGAAGATGATCCTGCTCGACGAGCCTTCGATGGGGCTGGCGCCGCAGCTCGTGGAGGAGATTTTCAAGATCGTCGGCGAGCTCAATGCCAAGGAAGGCGTTTCGTTCCTGCTCGCGGAGCAGAACACCCGCATGGCATTGAAGTACGCGCGATACGGCTACGTGCTGGAAAACGGCCGCGTGGTGCTCGACGGCGACGCCAAGGCGCTGGGCGAGAACGAGGACGTCAAGGAGTTCTATCTCGGCATCGCCGAAGGCCGCCGAAAATCCTTCCGTGAAGGCAAGCACTACCGGCGGCGCAAGCGCTGGCTGGCATAGCGATCTCGTTGTGCCTCGGGCGTGACGCATGAAAGCATGAGTGCCGAGCCGTGCGGTACGAGCACTACGATTCCCTCGAAACCCGCGATCCCGAGGATCGCGAGCGCGATTTTTTCCTCGCGCTGCCCGACCTCATCGCGCTTGCCTTGCGTGCGCCGGGATGGACCGCGCAGCTTGCCGGCATCGATCCCCATGCCGTGACGACGCGAGCGGAGCTTGCCAAGCTGCCGGTGCTGCGTAAATCCGAGCTCGTGGCGCGGCAAAAGGAGGTGCCGCCGTTCGGCGGTTTCAATGTCACTGCGCCCGCTCGCCTGCGCCGGCTGTTGATGTCGCCAGGGCCGATTTTCGAGCCGCAGGGCCGAGCCAACGATTTTTGGGGCGCGGCCCGCGCGCTTTTCGCCGCGGGCTTCCGCTCGGGCGACGTCGTGCACAACTCCTTCTCCTATCATCTTACCCCGGGCGGCTTCATGATGGAGGCCGGCGCGCACGCGCTGGGCTGCGCCGTCATCCCCGCGGGCACCGGCAATACCGAGCAACAGGTCGAGGCGATCGCGCATTTCAAGCCGAGCGGCTATCTCGGCACGCCGGATTACTTGAAGGTCCTGCTCGATGCCGCGGCGAAAGCGGGGAAGGACGCGTCCTCGCTGCGCCGAGCCGTCGTCTCGGGCGCGGCGCTGCCAAGCTCGTTGCGCCAGGAATTGGCCGCGCGCGGCGTCGAGGCGTGCCAGTGCTACGCAACGGCCGATCTGGGTGTCGTCGCCTACGAGAGTGAGGCCCGCGAAGGCATGATCGTCAACGAAACGTTGCTGGTCGAGATCGTGCGGTCCGGCACCGGCGATCCAGTCGCAGTGGGCGAGGTGGGCGAGGTCGTCGTCACCTCGTTCAACTCCGATTATCCGATGATCCGGCTCGCGACCGGCGATCTCTCCGCGGTGCTGCCGGGCCGCTCGGCTTGCGGCCGCACCAACATGCGCCTTGCCGGCTGGATGGGCCGCGCCGACCAGACCACCAAGATCAAGGGCATGTTCGTGCATCCCGGCCAGGTGGCGCAAATCGGCAAGCGCCATCCCGAGCTCGGCCGCTTGCGCCTCGTCGTCTCGCGCGCGGGCGAGCAAGATGTGATGACGTTGATGGCCGAATGCGCCAGGCCGGCCGCGCCGTTGCAGGAGGCGGTCGTCGCAACACTACGCGCGGCGACCAAGCTCGGCGGCGAGGTGAAATTCGTCGACGTTGGCGCGCTGCCAAACGACGGCAAGGTGATCGCGGACGAGCGGCCGCTGGGGTGATTTGCGCCGAACATATTTCCGCTCGTAGCCGCGAAGCAGGCTCAGGGCCGCAATTCCCGCTCTCAGGCAATGAGCGGGAGCATTATCGCGTGCGCAAACGACCTCTCACTTCAAGTTGATGCGGCCGTCGACGCCGCCACGGACGGTCCCAAGTTGCTTGAGATAGGCGATCACCGCATGGGGGAGTAGCGGCGCATCCACCGGTGAGAGCAGCGGCTTGGCGTCGCGAAACATGGTGTAGCCGTCGCCTCCGCGCATCATGAAATCGTTGGTCGCTATCCGATAGGTCTTGGCTTCGTCGAGCGGCGCCGCGCCGACCTTGATCGAGAGAATGCGGTTGCCCGCGGGGCGGCTCACATCCGCCTCGATGGTCAAGCCGGAGATTTGCGGAAAGCGGCCGCTGGCGTTCGGCAATTGTGACAGCCCGTTCTCGAGCGCGCGCGCAAGCTCCGCGCCGGTGATGTCGATCGTGACGATGCGGTTGTCGAACGGCAATTCGAGGAGAATATCGCCCGCAGTCAGCGCGCTGCCGGGAGGGTAGAGTTTGCCGCCGCGAATGCCGCCGCCGTTCGTGACCGCGGCCTCGGCATGGGTGGAGGCGCGCATCGCGTCGGCCACGAGATTGCCGATGGCGGCCTCGCGCGTGCGCACGGTCGCAGTGCGGCTGTCGAGCGCTACCGCGGTGGTCGCGATCGGCGACTCAAGCTCCTTTCTCAGCTCCCCCTCGTACGCGGCGACGAGCGCCGCCACTTCGGGGTCTGGCACCACCGTCGCCGTATCAATGATGCGAAATTGCGGCCACCAAGCCACGATCCGACGTCCGCCTTCCTGCCTGACATCGATGACGAGGTCGATGGCCGTGACGTAGTGGGCATCGTAGCTGGATTCCACCATCGCGTTGCGGCCGTCGAATTCGACGAAGAGATCGTGATCGTGGCCGCTGAGGAGGAGATCAACCGCGCGGGTGGCGAAGATCGCGTAATCCTGCTCACGGCTGGCGTGAGCGACGGCGACGACGAAATCCGCGCCGTCGCGACGCAGCGTCTCGGCCGCATCCTTTATGGTCGCGACCGTCGGCAGGAATTTCAGATCTTCCGGGCTCGAGATGCGCGGCGTGTCGTCATAGGTGGCGCCGGTGAGCCCGATGCGGACGCCATCGATCGTTACGATGGCGGCATCCTTGAATTTCGGCAGCGGCGCTCCGTCGCTCCCGCGCAGGTTGGCGGCATAGAGCGGGAACGTGGCCTCTCCCATACGCTCGAGGAAAGTCGCCTTGCCGAAATCAAACTCATGATTGCCGGGCGTGAAGATGTCGGGTGCGATGAGATTGGTCAGCGCGAGGATGTGCGCGCCGCGGTCGAGGCCCGACGTCAGCGAGGGGGAGAGCGTATCGCCGGCATGCGCCAGCATCACCTTGCCCTTGGCACGCTCGGCCTTGACAACGGCGGCAAGGCGCGCGAAGCCGCCGCGGCGCTTCCCGTCCGGCATCATTTGATCTGCCAGCAAATAAATGTCATTGACCAGGATGAAGGTGACGCGTGCGGTCTCGGCATAGGCCGAGCCGACGCAGAGGATGGCGATGATGAGGCCGGCGGCGAGGCGGCGAAGGACGGGCATGGCGGGGAAGCAGGTTTCCGATGCGATGCGGCGGGCTTGCGTGCTTAGCACGCGGGCGTGGGGCGCCGCCATCGCGTATGCTCCGTCGCGATGAACGAAGCCATACCCGCCGCCCCGATCTCAGCCACCGTCGTCGACCGTCCGACGGCCGGCAAGATCGGCATCCTGCTGGTCAATCTCGGTACTCCCGACGCGGCCGATACGGCCGCTGTGCGTCGCTATCTCAAGGAATTTCTCACCGATCCGCGGGTGATCGAGGACCAGGGGCCGCTGTGGCAGTTCGTTCTCAATGGCATCATCCTGCCGATCCGCCCGCGCAAAAAGGCGCGTGACTACGCCAAGATTTGGAATCACGACAAGAACGAATCCCCGCTCAAGACCATCACCCGCGCGCAGGCGGAAAAGCTTTCCCGCGCGCTGGAGCCGGCGGGCAAGCACCTCGTGATTGGCTGGGCGATGCGTTACGGCAATCCCTCGATTGCTTCGAAACTGACTGATCTCGTCGCGCAAGGGTGCGAGCGCCTCCTTGTGATGCCCCTTTACCCGCAATACTGCGCGGCAACGACGGCGACCGTGTGCGATGAGGTCTTTCGCGTGCTCGCGCGCATGCGCTATCAGCCGTCGGTGCGGATCGCGCCGCCCTATTACAACGACACGGTTTATATCGAAGCTCTGGGATCCTTGACTGCAGCGGAGCTCTCCCACCTCGACTTCAAGCCGGAGGTCATCCTCGCCTCCTTTCACGGCGTGCCGAAATCCTATGTGGACAACGGTGATCCCTACTATGCGCACTGCGCCGAGACGACGCGGCTTCTGCGCGAACGGCTCAATCTGGACGAGTCAAAATTGATGATGACGTTTCAGTCGCGGTTCGGTCGCGGCAAATGGCTCGAGCCCGCGACCAATCGGACCATCAGGAAGCTTGCCAAGGACGGGGTAAAGAACCTTGCGGTAGTCACGCCCGGCTTTTCGGCCGATTGCCTGGAGACGCTCGAGGAGATCGCGATCGAGAACGCGCGTATCTTCAAGAAATTTGGCGGCGAGAATTTCGCGGCAATACCCTGCCTCAACGACAGCGCCCCGGGCATGCTGGTGATCTGGCAAATGGCGCTACGGGAGCTCAAGGGCTGGGTGTAAGTGTGCGCGGAGGACTTGTCGGGCCCGCGGCAGGGACGCAAGACATCGTGAATGGCGCAAGCGCCGATCGGAGCATCCGTTCTCGCCCTATCCGTGCTATTTGTGCTCGCGCGTCCTGCGTCATGTCGCAAGGGGAGTATCGATGCCTCGACCCTGGTCGGAACAGCGAAAGAAACGTCTTGCGGCGTTGCAGGCCGCAGGCCGCCGCCCTGACGAGATAGCGACCGCGCTCGGTCTACGGCGCGATCAGGTCGTCGCCCGGCTGAAACTCATCGCCAGTTGGGAGCGAAACCGGGAAAATTTTGCCAAGGCACTGAGGAAGCGGGCGCAAGCACGTGTCGCGCGCGGCCGAAAAGCGGTCGCCGGCATGAAAAAAGCGATGGCGAGGGGTGTGTCTCGCAGTCGGGCCATAGCCAAGGCCTACAATGCCGGTGCCACTTGGCGGCAGATCGGTGAGCATTTTGGAATTACTGCGGAGGCTGCCAGCGCCGCAGGGCGCAGACATCGTATGGGCAGGCGCTCCGTGAAGAAGCGTAGAGGCAAGCGCCGCGGCTAATTCTTCGACCCGCGGAGTTCAGTCGGATCCGAATTACGAACTGCTTACGCCACTCCGGCGCGCAGGAGGTCGTGGAAGTGCACGACCCCCACCGGCTTGCCGGCATCGACGACGATCAGTTGCGTTTTCTTCATTGAATTGAGCAACTCGAGCGCCTCGCTGACGAGCTGATCGGGCCGCACGGTCTTCGGCTCCGACGTCATCACCTCCTCGACCTTCAGATCCAGCAGGTTGGGTTTCATGTGCCGGCGCAGATCTCCATCCGTGATGATGCCCACGAGCAGGCCACGGCGATCGATGATGCCGACGCAGCCGAACGTCTTGGCGGTCATCTCCGCGATCGCCTCCGACATGCGGGTGCCGACCGTGGCAAGCGGAATTTCGCTGCCGCTATGCATGATATCGCGGACGAATTTGAGCATCGCGCCGAGGCGGCCGCCCGGGTGCAAGCTGCTGAAGTCCACGGCAGTGAATCCTCGGCTCTCGAGCAGCGCGATGGCCAGCGCGTCGCCGAGCGCGGCCTGCATGAGAGTGGAGGTCGTGGGAGCAAGATTGTGCGGGCAGGCCTCTCGCGCTTGCGGTACTGCCAGCACGACGTCGGCCGCCCGGCCCAGCGTGCTGTCGCTGACCGCGGTGACGGCAATGAGCCCGATGCGGAAGCGACGCGAGTAGTCGATCAGGTCCTTGAGCTCGACCGTCTCCCCCGACCACGACAGCGCCATGATGACGTCGTCGGGCGTGATCATGCCGAGATCGCCGTGGCTGGCTTCGCTCGGATGCACGAAGAACGCGGGGGTCCCGGTGGACGCGAAGGTCGCTGCGATTTTGCGCGCAACGTGCCCGGATTTGCCCATGCCGGTCACGATCAAGCGGCCACGCGCGGCGGAGATCAGCTCCACGGCGGCGATAAAGGCGCGGCCGAGCCCGTCGTGAACGGCGGCCGAAAGCGTGCTGATACCGGTCGCCTCGACCTCGAGCGTTCGCACCGCCGAGGCGATCAGGTCTGCGCTGCGCGCGCTCGTAAGTCGTTCAGTTCTCAACGCCTTGTGCATCGCGGTCTGACAATGGGCAGGCCGGCTGTAGGCAACTCGGGCCCAGCCGAAGGGTGTGCACTATATCCGCTTTGGCTTCGTTCACCAACGCATAACGGCTATCCGCGCCGCCCTAGCCCTCGCCCAGCAGCCGCTTGAGTTCCGCGCGCATGGCCGGCGCGATGTCGTCGCGATCGAGCGCATAGGCGACATTGGCGGCGAGAAAGCCCACCTTGGAGCCGCAATCGAAGCTCCTGCCTTCGAATTCCAGGGCGTAAAACGGCTTGGTTCTCGCGAGCTCGATCATCGCATCGGTGAGCTGGATCTCCCCGCCGGCCCCGCGCTTCTCGGCGACGAGAATGTCGAAGATGTCGGGCTGCAGGATGTAGCGGCCGGTGATGATGAGGTTCGACGGCGCTCTTTCCCGCGTCGGCTTCTCCACCATTTGCGTCACCGAGAACAGATCACCCTTGCGCTCGCCGATCCCCACCACCCCATACATATGCAGGCGTTCGCTCGGCATCTGCTCGACGGCAATGATGTTGGCGCCGTCGGCGAGATCGCGCGCGGCATCGATCATCTGCGCTAGGCAGCTGCGATTGTGCTGCACCAGCACGTCGGGGAGCAGCAGTGCGAACGGTTCGTGGCCCACGAGCTCGCGTGCGCACCACACCGCGTGCCCGAGCCCCAACGGTACTTGCTGTCGCGTGAAGCTCGCCGTCCCCGGGCCGGGCAAGTCGCGCGCGAGCAGCTCGAGGTCGGTGCGCCGCTGGCGCTCCGTGAGCGTGTGCTCGAGCTCGAATTGACGGTCGAAATGGTCCTCGATGACGGCCTTGTTGCGGCCGGTGACGAAGATGAAATGCTCGATGCCCGCCTCGCGCGCCTCGTCGACCACGTGCTGGATCAGCGGCCGGTCGACCACCGGCAACATCTCCTTGGGCATGGCCTTGGTGGCCGGCAGAAACCTCGTCCCGAGGCCTGCGACCGGGAAAACGGCTTTACGGATCGGTTTCATGATATGGCTGGGATTGTGGTCGGAACCCCGCTCGGGTGCATCCGTCTCGCTATTGCCGAAGTTTGGGCGTGCAATGCCAACGTGACTTGCTGTGGCAGTAAGTCCTAATGGCCGTGCGTCGGCAAGAGGTTAAGACCGACAAGCATCCCAGCCGTTAAGCAGTCCGCAACGATCATCTAATTTCCCATACACGTGAGACACGACCGCCCGAGCCGAGATGCCGCCATGGTAAGACTTGCCTCACCGATAGGTTCCCTCAGCGCAATCGTTTTCGTCGCCACCGCTTGCACAGCTCCGGCGCTTGGCCAGGGCCTGGACATCCGCACGCTGTTCAACTTGCCGGGACCGGGCACCGGCTCGGCTGCCGCGCCGGCGGTCGCTGGCGGCACCCAGGAATGGAGCGGCGAATCCGGCGCCTCCAATCATCCGCTGATGACGGCGCAGGCGATCCGAGCCGCCGCGGCCAATTTCCGCAACTGCCTTGCCGGGCTTTGGCCGCAGGCGCAACGCCGTGGCGTGACGCGCGAAATCTTTGAAGCCAATGTCGCGGGATTCACGCCCGATCTGCGCATCATGGATCTGCTCGATGCCCAGCCGGAGTTCACCAAATCCTTCTGGGATTACCTCGACATTTTGGTGAACGACGATCGCATCCAGAATGGCCGGGCAATTCTCGCCCAGCACCGCGCCACCTTCGATGCGGTCGAGAAGGCATACGGCGTCGATCGCCATTTCATCGCCGCCATCTGGGGCGTCGAATCCAATTACGGAACGCAGATCGGGGAGCGCTCCGTGATCCGTTCGACCGCGACGCTGGCCTGTATCGGCCGCCGCCAAGATTATTTCCGCGAGGAGTTTTTGTCGGCATTGGAAATTCTCGCCCGCGGCGATGTGAAGGCCGACCATCTCAAGGGCTCCTGGGCAGGCGCCTTCGGTCCGACCCAGTTCATGCCGACGTCGTTCAAGCGCTATGCCGTCGACTTTGACGGTGACGGCCGCCGCGACGTGGTCGACTCCGTTCCCGACGTGGTGGCTTCCACGGCGAACAATCTCAAGAAGGACGGCTGGGTGAGCGGCCAAACCTGGGGCTACGAGGTCGTGGTGCCGAAAGGCTTCAACTTCCTGCTCGCCGATCGCTCGCGCGTGATGACGGTGCACGAGTGGGAGCGATTGGGCATCCGCCGCGCCGGCGGCAAAGCGTTTCCGCGCGCCGAGGATCGCGCCTATCTGCTGGTGCCGTCCGGGGCACAGGGGCCGGGATTCCTGATGCTGCAGAATTTCCGCGTGATCATGAAATACAATCCGGCCGAAGCTTATGCCCTCGCCATCGGCCACCTTGCCGACCGGCTGCGCGGCGGGGAACCGTTCGTGCAGGCGTGGCCGCGGCAGGAACGCGTGCTCACGCGGGCGGAACGCTACGAGCTGCAGCAACACCTTGCCGCGCGCGGCTATGACGTGGGCGAGCCCGACGGTCGGCTCGGGGGAAAGACCCGCAGCGCGCTGCGTCACTTCCAATCCTCGGTCGGGGAGGTGCCCGACGGGTTCGCCTCGGCGGCGGTCCTGGAGCGGCTGCGCAGCCGATAGGCCGCCGGGGGCATCTTCAAGTTGACGTTTTTTGGCTATATTACAGGGGCAAATAGCGCCCACCGCGCCCCCGTCGCGAGCTTCGGCAGGTGATCATGGGTTTACCCCTTATGTCCCGAATAGGCGTGGCCGCCGCGGCAGCGGGGGTCAGCCTTGCCTTGTTGCTGCCGGCGCAGGCGCAATTCTGGGATTGGGGCAACCGTCCGCAGCGCCAGCAGCAATACAACAACAACTGGGGCGGTTGGGGGGGCGGCGGCGGCTGGTTTGATCGCCGCTACGATCCCTACCGTCAGGAACGCGAGGCGCCCGCCGATTATTCGCGCGCGCCGGCATCCTCGCAGAAGAAGCCCGACGCAACGAGCTCAATCGTGGTGATGGGCGATGGCAACGCCGACTGGCTCGCCTACGGGCTCGAAGATGCCTTTTCCGAAAACCCGGAAATCGCCATCGTACGCAAGCACCGCACCGATTCCGGTTTGATCCGCTACGACTCGCGGCGCGACCTCGAATGGCCGCAGGTGGTGCGGGAGATCATTGCGGCCGAGAAGCCTAAATTCATCGTCATGATGCTCGGCAACAACGACCGTCAGACGATCCGCGAAAAGCAGCCGGCTGCGCCTCGCCCGGGCACGGCGAAGCCGAATGCGCAAGCGACGCCACCGGCTCCCTCCGCAGCGACGCCAACCCCGCTGGCGCCGCCCGACCCGGAGCAACAGCCGCCCGCACCGGCCGAGGCCGCCGAGCACGCGAATATGTCGCCCGAGCAGGCGCGCCATGCGTCCTACGGTCCATGGGAATTCCACACGGAAAAGTGGGAGCTCGCCTATGTCCGGCGCATCGACGCGACCATCGCCGCGCTCAAAAGCGCCGGCGTTCCGGTGATCTGGGTCGGTCTTCCGTCGCAGCGCAACACCAAGGCCAGCGGGGATTCCTCTTATCTCAACGAGCTCTACCGCAGCCGAGCCGAGAAGGCGGGAATGGTCTACGTCGATATTTGGGATGGCTTCGTCGACGAGGCGGGCCGTTACTCGGTGCAAGGGCCGGATTACGAAGGGCAGATACGCCGGCTGCGCTCCGGCGACGGCGTCTATTACACCAAGTTCGGTGCTCGCAAGATTGCGCACTACGTGGAGCGCGAAATCCAGCGCACCATAGCTAAAGGTGTTCCGGTTGCGTTGCCGGTGCCGATGGACCCCGGCGCGCTGGCGCCGAATGCCAAGCCGGGCGGTCCCGCGCAGCGGCCGGCGGCTGGGCCGGTCGTGCCGCTGACCGCCCTGAACGCGGCGCCGGAGGAATTGATCGGCGGCGGCCGCTCGGGTGCCCCCGATGCAGCCTCCCGCGCGCTGACCAAGGGTGACCCCGTCGTTGCTCCAATCGGAAGGGCCGACGACTTCGGTTGGCCGCGAGGCAGTGCGCGCAATGCGCCGCCGACAGGTTCCGACGCTGCCGCGCCCGAGCCTGCACCGGCCACGGCACCGGACGCCGGTGCCAAATCGACGAAACCCGCCTCTGGACAGCGGACATCGGCGAGCGATTCCGGTCAGGCCGACTCGGCCGCCGAGCAGAAGCCGCCCGCCCAGCGCCGTCCGCGCCGTCCCAATCCCTATGCGCAGCGCCCGCCGTCCTTCTTTCCGAATTTCTTCCGCTAGAGCGTGAGTGCGGCAGGCAGCCGCGCAAGGCTGCGCGCTGCTCAGCGCGGCAGCGCCGTCGATCCCATCAAGAACGTGTCGACCGCGTGCGCCGCTTGCCGGCCCTCGCGAATCGCCCACACCACGAGCGACTGGCCGCGCCGCATATCGCCGGCCGCGAACACTTTCGGATTTGAGCTCTGGTAGGCGACGGTATCGGCCTTGACGTTCCCGCGCTGATCGAGCTCGAGGCCGAGCTCTTCAAGCATGCCTTTGTGCACGGGGTGCACGAAGCCCATGGCGAGCAACACGAGATCGGCGTCAAGCTCGAACTCGGTGCCCGCAATGGGTTTGATCTTGTCATCGACGCGCACGCAATGAAGCTTTTTCACCTCGCCGTTCCCTCCGGAAAATTTCGTGGTCAGCACGGCGAAATCGCGCTTGGCGCCTTCCTCATGGCTCGATGATGTCCGCAGCTTCAGCGGCCAGTCCGGCCAAGTCAGCGGCTTGTCCTCTTTGAGCGGCGGCTGCGGCAGGAGCTCCAAGTTCGTGACCGAGCGCGCACCCTGACGGAACGCCGTGCCGATGCAGTCGGAGCCCGTGTCGCCGCCGCCGATGACGACCACGTGCTTGCCGTCGGCGAGGATCGGCTCACCTTCTTGCGGCTCTCCGCTCACGCGGCGGTTCTGTTGCGGCAAATAATCCATCGCAAAATGGATGCCCTTGAGCTCGCGGCCCGGAATCGGTAGATCGCGCGACTCCTCGGCGCCGCCGGTGAGCACGAGAGCGTCGTAGTCGCGGAGCAAGGTGGCGGCGGGCACGTTCACGCCGACATGGGCGTTGTAGTGGAAGGTCACTCCTTCCGCCTCCATCTGCGTGGCGCGGCGCGCGACGATATACTTCTCCATCTTGAAGTCGGGGATGCCGTAGGTCAGCAAGCCGCCGGCCTTGGCGAGCTTCTCGAACACGTGCACGTCGTGCCCGACGCGAGCGAGCTGCTGAGCACACGCCATGCCGGCCGGCCCCGCGCCGACGATCGCAATTTTTTTCCCAGTCTTGTTCGCCGGAGGTTCCGGCCTCACCCAGCCGCGCTCGAAGGCGCGGTCGGCGATCGCGCATTCGATGGTCTTGATGGTGACCGGGTTGTCTTCGATGTTGAGCGTGCAGGCGGCCTCGCACGGTGCCGGGCAGATGCGGCCGGTGATTTCCGGGAAATTGTTGGTGGAATGGAGGTTGCGAGCCGCCTCCTCCCACTCGTCGCGATAAACGAGGTCGTTCCAGTCCGGGATCTGATTGTTGACCGGGCAACCCGTGTGGCAATAGGGAATGCCGCAATCCATGCAGCGTGCGGCTTGTTTCTTGGTTTCCGCCTCCGGCAGCGGGCGCACGAACTCGCGCCAATGCTTGATGCGCTGTTCGACCGGCTCGTAGTGGCGGTCCTCACGCTCGTATTCCAGAAAGCCGGTGATCTTGCCCATTCGCGCTCGACCGACGGACGCGCTATTCCGCCGCTTCCACCATCCGCTCCCGCTGCAGCTCGGCGAGCGCGCGCCGGTACTCGACCGGCATGACCTTGCGGAACATCGGGCAATATTTCTTCCACTCCGCAAGAATTCTTTCCGCAATCGTCGAGCCGGTGAAGCGGGCGTGGCGCGCGATCAGGAGGTTGAGGCGCTCCAGATCGTGTTGGGTCATGTCGCCCATGACGTCGACGCGGCCGTGCGAGCCGAGATCATGGGTCTGGTGATAGATGAGCTCGCTCGCCGCTTCTTCCTCCGGCAGCGGCTCGAGCTCGACCATGGCGAGATTGCAGCGCGAAGCAAACGTCCCGTCCTCGTCCAGCACATAGGCGATGCCGCCGGACATGCCGGCAGCGAAATTGCGGCCGGTGCGGCCGAGCACGACGACGATGCCGCCAGTCATGTATTCGCAGCAATGGTCGCCGGCGCCCTCGATCACCGCCACCGCGCCGGAATTGCGCACGGCAAAGCGCTCACCGGCGATGCCGCGGAAGTAGCATTCGCCTTCGATCGCGCCGTAAAGCACCGTATTGCCGATGATGATCGATTGCTCCGGCACGATGCCGGCGTCGGCCGTCGGGCGCGCAATGATGCGCCCGCCCGACAACCCCTTGCCGACGTAATCGTTGGCGTCGCCTTCGAGCTCGAAGGTCACGCCGCGTGCGAGCCAGGCCCCGAAGCTCTGCCCAGCGGTGCCGGTGAACTTCACGTTGATGCTGTCGTCGGGCAGCCCTTCGTGTCCATACCGCTTGGCGATTTCGCCCGAGAGCATCGCGCCGACCGCCCGATCCGTATTCTTGATGATGCTCTCGATCCGCACCGGCGTGCCGCGATCGAGCGCGGCCTGCGCCTGCGCGATCAACTTGCGGTCCAAGATGGTTTGGATTTTGTGATCCTGCGTCTCGCAATTGTAAATCGCCACGCCCGACGGCGCCTCGGGCTTGAAAAACAGCCTGGAGAAGTCGAGCCCCTTGGCTTTCCAGTGCGCCACGACCTGGCGCTTGTCGAGCATTTGCATCTGCCCGATCATCTCGTTGAACGTCCGGTAGCCTAATTCGGCCATCAACTCGCGCACCTCTTCGGCGACGAAGAAGAAGTAGTTGATGACGTGCTCGGGCGTGCCTTTGAAGCGCTTGCGCAGCACCGGGTCCTGAGTCGCCACCCCCACGGGGCAGGTATTGAGGTGGCACACGCGCATCATGATGCAGCCCGCGGCGATCAACGGCGCGGTGGAGAAGCCGAACTCGTCCGCGCCGAGCAGCGCGCCGACGACCACGTCGCGTCCCGTGCGCATGCCGCCGTCGACCTGCACCGAGATGCGCCCGCGCAGCCGATTGGCGACCAGCGTCTGGTGCGTCTCGGCGAGCCCGATCTCCCAGGGCGAGCCGGCGTGCTTGATGGAGGTGAGCGGTGAGGCGCCGGTGCCGCCTTCGAAGCCGGCGATGGTGACGTGATCGGCGCGCGCCTTGGAGACGCCGGCCGCCACCGTGCCGACGCCGACCTCGGAGACGAGCTTCACCGATACCAGCCCTTCCGGATTGACGTTCTTGAGGTCGAAGATCAGCTGCGCCAGATCCTCGATCGAATAGATGTCGTGGTGCGGAGGCGGCGAAATGAGGCCGACCCCAGGCGTCGAGTGACGCACCTTGGCGATGATCTTGTCGACCTTATGCCCGGGGAGCTGACCGCCTTCGCCCGGCTTGGCGCCCTGCGCCATCTTGATCTGCATCATGTCGGAGTTGACGAGATACTCCGTCGTCACGCCGAAGCGGCCGGAAGCGACCTGTTTGATCGCCGAGCGCATGGAATCGCCGTTCGGCAATGGCTTGAAGCGGTCGGCCTCCTCGCCCCCTTCACCGGTATTGGACTTGCCGCCGATGCGGTTCATGGCCATGGCGAGCGTGGTATGCGCCTCGCGCGAGATCGAGCCGAACGACATGGCGCCGGTGGAGAAGCGGCGCACGATGCGCTCCGCCGGCTCGACCTCGTCGATCGGTATGCGCTTGCGTCCGTCCTCTTGCGCCGATTTAAGCCGGAATAGGCCGCGGATCGTGAGCAGCCGCTCCGACTGCTCGTTGCTCACCTTGGCGTAGGCGCGATACTCGTCCGGGAGATTGCCGCGCACGGCGTGCTGAAGCGTCGAGACCGTGGCCGCGGTCCAGGCATGGTCTTCGCCGCGTATGCGAAATTGGTATTCGCCGCCGACGTCAAGCGCCTCGCGATAGATCGGCGCATCGCCGAAAGCCTCGCGGTGCCGCCGCACGGTCTCCTCGGCGATCTGCGCCAGCGCCACTCCTTCGATTCGCGTCGCAGTGCCGGTGAAATACTCGGCGACGAAATCCGACTTCAGGCCGACGGCGTCGAAAATCTGCGCACCGCAATAGGACTGATAGGTGGAGATGCCCATCTTGGACATCACCTTGAGAATGCCCTTGTCGATCGACTTGATGTAGCGCTTGACGATCTCCTTATCGTCGAGCTTTTGCGGCAGATTGTCCCGCATCGCCCGCAGCGTCTCGAAAGCGAGATAGGGATTGATCGCCTCTGCGCCGTAACCGGCCAGGCAGCAGAAATGATGCACTTCGCGCGGTTCACCCGACTCGACCACGAGCCCGACCGACGTGCGTAGCCCCTGACGAATGAGGTGATGATGGACCGCCGCACAGGCGAGCAGCGACGGCATCGGAATATTGTCCGGACCCGCGCGGCGATCGGAAAGGATGATGATGTTGATGCCTTCGCGCACGGCGGCCTCGGCGCGCACGCACAACCTGTCGAGGGCCTCCTTTAATCCGGCGGCACCGTGCTCGGCCGGCCAGGTGGTGTCGAGGGTGCGCGACTTGAAATGGCCGTCGCCCACTTCGGAGATGGCGCGGATCTTCTCGAGGTCCGCGTCGGTCAGGATCGGCTGACGCACTTCCAGGCGCTTGAGCCGCGAGGTGCCCTCGAGGTCGAACAGGTTCGGCCGCGGCCCGATGATCGACACCAGGCTCATGACCAGCTCCTCGCGGATCGGATCGATCGGCGGGTTGGTCACCTGGGCGAAGTTCTGCTTGAAATAGGTGAACAGCAGCTTGGGCTTATCCGACAGCGCGGAGATCGGCGTGTCGTTGCCCATGGAGCCGACCGCCTCCTCGCCCTGGATCGCCATCGGCGACATGAGGATGCGCAGATCCTCTTGGGTGTAGCCGAAGGCCTGTTGGCGATCGAGTAGCGTGAGATTCGACAACGCCGCCTCGCTCGGCGCGGGAGGGAGATCCTCGAGCACGATCTGGGTGTGCTCAAGCCACTCCTTGTAGGGGTGGCTCCGGGCCAGCGTCGCCTTGAGCTCTTCGTCGGGAATGAGGCGGCCTTCATCGAGATCGACGAGCAGCATCTTGCCCGGCTGCAGGCGCCACTTTGTCACGATGTCCTTCTCAGCGATGGGCAGCACGCCCATCTCCGAGGCCATGACGATGCGCTCATCGCGCGTGACGAAATAACGCGCAGGGCGCAGTCCGTTGCGGTCGAGGGTGGCGCCGATCTGGCGCCCGTTGGTGAAGGCGATGGCGGCGGGACCGTCCCACGGCTCCATCAGCGCGGCGTTGTATTCGTAGAAGGCGCGCCGCTCCTCGTCCATGAGCGGATTTCCCGCCCACGCCTCGGGGATCATCATCATCACCGCGTGCGCGAGCGGGTAACCGCCCTGCACCAGGAATTCCAGCGCGTTGTCGAAGCAGGCGGTGTCGGATTGGCCCTCGTAGGAGATCGGCCACAGCTTGTTGATGTCCTCGCCGAACAATTCGGACGACACCGAGGCTTGGCGCGCCGCCATCCAGTTGACGTTGCCGCGCAGCGTGTTGATCTCGCCGTTGTGGGCGATCATCCGGTAGGGATGCGCCAGCGACCAGGTGGGGAAGGTGTTGGTGGAGAAGCGCTGGTGCACGAGCGCGAGCGCGCTCTCGAAATTCTTGTCGTGCAGGTCGGGATAGTAGGTGCAGAGCTGATCGGCCAGGAACATGCCCTTGTAGACGACGGTGCGGCAGGAGATGGACACCGGGTAGTAGCCGGAAAGTCGGCGCTCCTTGCGCGTATAGATCGCGTTCGAGATCGACTTGCGCAGGATGTAGAGGCGCCGCTCGAACTCCGTATCGCTCTTGATCTTCTTGCCGCGGCCGATGAAGACCTGCAGATGCACCGGCTCGGTCGGCTTGACCGATTCGCCGAGCGTGGAATTGTCCGTGGGCACTTCCCGCCAGCCCAAGAGCGTCATGCCCTCGCGTTTGATCATTTGCGAATAGATGTCGCGGATCACCTGCCGCCAGTCGGGGTCGCGCGGCATGAACAGCGCCCCGACCGCATATTCGCCGGGCTTGGACAAGCTAAATCCGAGCCGCTGCGCCTTCTTGGCGAAGAACTTGTGCGGGATCTGCACCAGAATGCCCGCGCCGTCGCCCGCGCGCGGATCGGCGCCGACGGCACCGCGATGCTCGAGATTGCACAGGATCGCGAGCGCATCCTTGATGAGCTTGTGCGATTTCCTGCCCTTAATGTCGGCGATGAAGCCGACGCCGCAGGAATCCTTATCGAGCGCGGGATCGTAAAGGCCATGCGCCCGCGGCAGCCCCGCCGCCGCGGTGTCCCCCCGCCGAACCGCATGCCGTCGCGCCACGCCCTGATCTGCTCGCGTTGCGCGCTTGCCTGCCGCGCCCATCTCGTCCTCGCGTCTCACCCCGACGCAAACGCCCCTGACACGTTTGCTTCTTGGCGCATCTTTCGCCTCCGCAGCGCCGATCGGCGTCACGGTCTCGAGGGCACCGCTGGTCATTGGCGGCCTTTTCGCTATCGCGCTTGGCTGAGGCGCACGGCCGCTCGTGTTAGGCAGTCCCGCGAGCGCGCGATGGCCCGCTTCTCACCGTCCGATGTCGGCCGGATGACAAAACCGGCCGCGGATCGGGCGGTCCCCAACTGGGACAGCAATACTGACCTACTTTACCTTGCCAAATTCTAATCATGAAGGCAAGGGTTCGCCTATCGAGAAAATGGTTTTTTGCGCGAAAGTTTCCCCGCGCGCGAAAAAGATCGACCCCTGTGCGGGCGAAGCGTCGGGCAATCGGCACATCGCATCGATCATTGCGGATTTGCGCCGGCGCCCCGCCCAGCATGATGGCCGCTCTTGACCAAGACGGCGGAACCCACGCGCCGGTAAGCCCATGAACTTCGCAAGCGACAACGCCGCCGGGATTGCGCCGGAGATTCTTGCCGCCATTTCGCGGGCCAATGAGGGCGCGGCGCTGGCCTACGGCCGCGATGCCTGGACCAGACGCGTCGAAGCCCGCTTCGCTGAACTTTTCGCGCACGAGGTCGCAGTTTTCCTGGTGCCGACCGGAACCGCGGCCAACGCGCTCGCGCTGGCGCATCTCACTTCGCCTTGGGGCGCCGTGCTCTGCCATGCCGAGGCACATATCGCGACAGACGAATGCGGCGCGCCTGAATTCTACGGCGGTGGACTGAAGCTCGTCGGCCTTGTGGGCGAAGGCGGCAAGATTGCGCCCGAAACGTTCCAGCGCGCGCTGGATGCCGGACAGTGGGGCGGTCCCCATCATGTCAGCCCGACGGTGCTGTCGCTCTCCCAGGCGACCGAGGCGGGCACCATCTATCGGCCCGATGAGATCCGTGCCCTTGCCGAGATCGCCCACGCGCGCGGGATGTCGGTGCACGTGGATGGCGCGCGCATCGGCAACGCGCTCGCGCGCATGAATGCTTCGCCGGCGCAAGCGACCTGGATGGCAGGCGTCGACGTTCTGTCGTTCGGAGCCACCAAGGGCGGTGCGCTGGCCGCGGAAGCCGTGGTCTTTTTCGATCCAGCGCGAGGCGCAAACATGCCGGAGCGGCGCAAGCGCGGCGGCCATCTCCTCTCCAAGCACCGTTTCCTCGCCGCCCAGATCGAGGCTTATCTCGCCGGCGATCTGTGGCTCAAGCTTGCGCGCCACGCCAACGCCATGGCTGATCGGCTGGCTGGCGGACTTGCCGCTGCGGGGCTTGTTCCGGTGTGGCCGGTGGAGGCGAACGAGGTCTTCGTCGCGTTGCCACGGAACGTCGACGCGCGGCTTCGCGCCGCGGGCGCGAGCTATCACCCGTGGGAGACGGATTCCCTGCCGAACGGCGTTGTTCCCGCGGATGACGCGACGCTCGTGCGTCTCGTCACCTCCTTTGCCACGTCGGACGAGGAGGTCGATCGCTTCGTGGCGCTCGCGCGTGCTCCGTGATGTCACGCCGACGCCCAAGCTACGCCCCATTCCCGGCTATCGTTGCAGACAAATAGAGCCGTTCGCCTTGCCTGATCATGGCGCGAACGCCGGTAATAGGATCGGGGGAGTCGTGTCGTGCAATACCGAGTTCTACTTTGCGCGAGCATTGCGGCATTCGCGCTGCTCCCGTCGCGGCCGGGGCTGACACAGGCGGTTCCGCCGCCGTACCCCGGCACCGTCTATCCGAGCGATGCGCCGCTGCCGCCCCATGAGGTCGTCACCATCGTGCGCTCGACTGGACTTGAGCCGGTCGGCCCACCCGTCCGCCGAGGGCCGGTCTACGCCCAGCGGGCGGCCGATGCTGCCGGCGAAGAAGTCCGCGTCATCGTCGATGCCCATCTGGGCCGGATCGTCAAAGTCATTCCCGTGAGCGGTCCACGCTACGCCATGCCCCTCATGCGGCCGCCATACGGGCAACCGCCGCGTCCCATGGCGATGGTTCCGGGCGACGAATTCGACGATTTCACGCCCGCCGGTCCCGGAATGGCTGCCTTGCCAGGTGGTGCTCCCCGGACGAGTTCCTCCCCGGGTTCCGCCGCACAGATCGGCCCGCCGCTGCCGCGGCCGCGGCCCAAAGTAGCGGAGTCCGCCCCGCCACCGACAGGCGCGGCGCCGCCAGCGGGCCCGTACGACTACGAATGAGCTACCCAAAATGAAAGCGCCCCGGAAATCCGGGGCGCTCCCTTTGATCGAACGGACGGCTTACGCAGCCTTGGCTTCGACCACCTTGGCCTGACCATCGCCGATCGGGATCTGGCGCGGCTTCTTCGCCTCGGGGATCTCGCGCACGAGATCGACGTGCAGGAGTCCGTTCTCGAGGGTGGCGCCTTTGACCTGGACGTAGTCGGCAAGCTGGAAGACGCGCTCGAACGCGCGCGCCGCGATGCCCTGATAGAGCACCTCACCGTCGTTCTTCTCGTCCTTCGCCTGTTTCTCGCCTTTGATCGTCAGCGTGTTTTCCTTCGCCTCGATCGAAAGCTCGTTCTCGCCGAAGCCGGCCACCGCCACCGAGATGCGGTAAGCGGCCTCGCCGGTCCGCTCGATATTGTAGGGCGGATAGCCCGGAGTGGCCTCGAAGCCATCGAGCATGGAGAACAGCCGGTCGAAACCGACGGTCGAACGATAGAGGGGAGCAAGATCGAAAGTTCGCATGGCATAACCTCGTTGTTGAGCGAAATGCAGAAGGCCCGCCCCGAGGGGCCGGACCGGTTGCTTGTTTGCGCAGCCCAGAGGCCTGCGCAGCCTCGATATGGGGAGCGGTCCGCGCCGGCGCAAGGGACTTAACCCACTGTGGCCACGCGAAATTTCACGGAAGTTCCCGCCGCCGGTCGGCTTCTGCCGCCGGTCGGATTGAGGGCGTCCGGCACCCTGCTATAAGGCGTGCGCGCGAGCCCTCCCGCCAGGTCATGACCCTCGTTTCCATTCCCGCCAATCCGGTACCCGACGAGGTTGTCGCCGGAACTTTTGCGACGCCGGATGGCGTGTCGCTGCGTTTCGCGCGTTGGGCGCCGCCGCGCGGACGCAAGGGCACGGTGTGCCTGTTTCAAGGGCGCTCGGAATTCATCGAGAAATATTTTGAGACCGTGCGCGACCTGCGCGCCCGCGGCTTTGCCGTCGCCACGCTCGATTGGCGCGGTCAAGGCTTGTCGGATCGCGCGCTGCGCAATTCGCGCAAAGGCTATGTGCGCAATTTCGCTCAGTACCAGATCGACCTCGAGGCCTTCATCAACGAGATTGTTCTTCCGGACTGCCCGCCGCCGTTCTTTGCGCTCGGCCAGTCGATGGGCGCGACGATTCTGCTGCAGGCCGCCCATGCCGGACATCGCTGGTTCGATCGCACGGTGCTGCTGGCGCCGATGATCGCGCTGCCGGGAAGGCGGTCCTCGCTCAATCGCATGATCGTGCGAGTCATGCGCGCGCTCGCGCTCGGCTCGCTTTACGTTCCCGGCGGCAGCGAGGCGACGATCATGCAGCGTCCGTTCAAGGACAACCTGCTTACGTCCGACCCTGTGCGCTACGCCCGCAACATCGCTGTGCTTGAGGCGGAGCCGGCGCTGGCGATCGGCTCGCCGACGGTTGCCTGGTGCGACGCCGCGTTTCGGGCCATGGCCGAGTTGTGGGAATCCAGCTACCCGGCCGGCATCCGACAACCGTTACTGATCATCGCCGCAGGGATGGACGGGATCGTATCGACTCAGGCGATCGGCGAGTTCGCGGTGCGCCTGCGTTCCGGCTCCCATCTCGTCGTGCCGGGCGCGCGGCACGAGCTGCTGATGGAGCAGGATCGTTTTCGCAACCAGGCCTTGGCCGCATTCGATGCATTCGTGCCGGGCACGCCGCTGTTCAAGTGACGTCAGCTGTAAACGCGGGTGCCCCTGACCCGGCCAAGACGACATCATCGTCGCATTCCGCGAGTACTATGCTGATCGCTGATTGCTCAGCGCCTGCATCGCCGCTGCGTGCACGCGCTTGTCGCCTGCCGCGATGATGCGTCCGCCCGCATGCGGGGCGCCGCCTTCCCAGGTGGTGATAACTCCTCCCGCGCCGAGGATGATCGGCACCAGCGGAAGCACATCGTAGGGCTTGAGCTCGGTTTCGATCACCAGATCGACGTGGCCCGCCGCCAGCATGCAATAGGCGTAGCAATCGCCGCCGTAGCGCGACAGCCGCACGGCCTTTTCCACCCGGGCGAAAGTCTCGCGATCCTGCGCATTCATCAGCAGCGGGCTGGTCGTGGACAAAACCGCGTTGGCGAGATCGGCGCAGGCGCGCACCCGCAAATCGCGCGCGCCGTTGGGACCGCGATAGTGCGCCCGCGCGCCGTCGCCGCTGAAGCGCTCGCGGGTGAAGGGCTGGTTCATCACGCCGAACACCGGCTCGCCCGATCGCAGCAGCGCGATCAGCGTGCCCCATGCCGGCATGCCGCAGATAAAGGATTTGGTCCCATCGATCGGATCGAGCACCCAGACATATTCCGCGTCCGCCCGCTCCTTGCCGAATTCCTCGCCGATGATCCCATGGTCGGGAAAGGTACGGCGGATGAGTGCGCGCATCGCCGTCTCGGCGGCGTGATCGGCAGCGGTCACGGGATCAAACCCGCCTGGGCGGCCCTTGTCGGTGATGCTCAGCGCCGTGCGGAAGAACGGCAGGATGGTCTCGCCCGAGACCGATGCAAGCTCGTCGACGAAAGCGGAAAAGTCGATTGCGGTCATGCTGCGCCCCCCTCGCCGGCGCCGCCAATCGACCTATCCAAGACGCGCACGCCCGGCAACCTCCGCCATGTCCTGAGCTAAAGCGCAGAAGGGTCGTCGATGGGCGGGGAAGGCAGCCCACGCCACTTGGGGTGGTTGCGCCGGCCGGTTTCCACAGACGAGGGGAGCGCCCATGGGTTTCGGCGCTGGTCTGCCACCGGCCCGCCGGGGGCGCTACACCATTGAGGTTCCTCAAGAGTTGGCGCTGTCTGCATATCGCGAAGGTCACCCATGCCCGGATAAGGGTTTAAGTCCCGCCCCCCTCCCCTTGCCATTTGTGCGCTGCGGTGTATGTTGTTGCGGTGCGGTAGCGCCTTGCGCTACCGCCGCCCTCCTTGGGCGTTTCCTCCCTAGACTTGGGCCGCTTGCTGTCGCAAGCGGCCCTTTTTTATCAGCATCGTGAAGGAGGGGTTATTCCGCCGCCGCCCGGTAGGGCCGCAGCTCCTGGATCGGGATCGCGGCGAGGGCGTCGGCCAGCGTCTCGAGGTCGGCCGCCAACCGGACGAAGGACGGCGAGCGCTCGAACCGCCGCTCGTCCATATAAAGCGCGCGGTTGAGCTCGAGCTGGATGGCGTGCAGCCCGGCAGCCGGATTGCCGTAATGCTCGGTGATGAAGCCTCCCGCATACGGCTTGTTGCGGCTGACCGAATAGCCTTGCGCGCGCAGCGTCGATTCGATTGTCTCGGCGACCGCTGCCACGCAACTCGTCCCGTAGCGATCACCCAGCACCACGTCGGCGCGCGGCCGCTCGTCCTTGGCGCCGGCGCTCGACGGCATGGAGTGGCAATCGATCAGGATCGCGGAGCCGAAATCCTTGTGCACGCGCGTGAACAGGCGGCGCAGCGCACGGTGGTAAGGCTTGTAGAGGCCCTCGATGCGCCGGATCGCGTCGTCGACCGGGATGCGTTGGCGATAGATTTCCTGCGCGTCGCCGACAACCCTTGCAACCGTGCCCAAGCCGCCCGCCACGCGCATCGAACGGGTGTTGGCGAATGATGGCAGCCGGCCTTCGAACATGCGCGGGTCGAGCTCGTACGGCTCGCGGTTGACGTCGATGTAGCAACGGGGAAAGTGCGCCCGCATCAGCGGGTAGCCCCGCCGCACGACGCCGAGGGCGAGCTCGTCGACGAAGCTGTCTTCGGAGCGGCGCAGCGTCGCGATCTCGAGCCGAGAGGCGATGAGGAACGCGCGCGGATAGATGCTTCCGCTGTGCGGCGAATTGAACAGGACCGGGCCGCGCCATTCGGCCGGCTCGAGAATCTCAAAGGGAGGCTCGAGCTCGTCTTTCACTTCGGACATGGCAAAGGGCAACTTTCACTTGACCGGGCGAGAACCTCGACCCCCCGCTTTTGGCACCACTATGGCCGGAAACCGGCTATTGTCCATGGGGTTAAACCGACGGCGAGATCAAGGTTAGCCTTGGATTCACCTTGCCCGGCGATCCGCGGGCGGTTCAACTCGTTATTTACCCGCCAGCCCCCTTTATGGGTGCGGGGAAAAATAAGGGCAGGCGTTAGCTCACCAATTCCGAGCGGGGCGGGACCATGGCGAAGATCATTCTTGCCGAGGACGATAGCGACATGCGGCGCTTCTTGGTGAAGGCGCTGCAGAATGCGGGCTACGACGTGATTTCGTTCGACAACGGGCTGTCGGCGTATCAAAGGCTGCGGGAAGAGCCGTTCGAGCTTCTGCTGACCGACATCGTGATGCCGGAGATGGACGGGATCGAATTGGCGCGCCGCGCCAGCGAACTCGATCCTGACATCAAGATCATGTTCATCACCGGCTTTGCCGCGGTGGCGTTGAATTCCGACACGGCAGCGCCGAAAAATGCCAAAGTGCTGTCCAAGCCGGTGCATCTGCGCGAGCTCGTCAACGAGGTCCACAAGATGCTCGCTGCTTGAGGCGGTGAGCGGTCCTTGCCTCGCCTGCTACGAGCCGATATGACGGAACACGAGCTCGGGCGCGTAGCTCAGCGGAAGAGCACTACCTTGACATGGTAGGGGTCACAGGTTCGATCCCTGTCGCGCCCACCATTTTTTCTCACAAAATCAATAATTTGCTTGACATCAAAGCTTCGACGCGGTATTTTGGGCTTGCACAAAACAGTAGGGGCTAATGGCCGTTTGTTTAAACGAGTTGCGTGTTTCTCACGATCCTATTTTGTGCAAATTTTGTGCAGGAAATCCTATGGGCAGGCGTGCGAAGAAATCGACGATTGAGGTTCACGACGGCGTTTATCTGAAGGCAGTCAACGACGTCTGGCAGTGCTATTTCCGATTGGGCGGGAGACAATTTCGGCGGAGCACGAAGACAAAGACCCTGTCCCAAGCGAAATCGATCGCGCTTGGGTGGTATCACGACGCGCACAACAAGCGCGAACGTGGCGAGGAAATTGACCGGGTTTCCTTTGCCCGATTAAAGAGGTCATACCTCGACCAGATTCAAGGTCAGGGGAAATCTGCCTATCACAAAGAAACGATTGACCGACACTTCCTGCCATTCTTCGCCAAGTTCGATGACATCTCAAAGATTCGAACTGCGGATCTGCAAGACTACCTCAAATACCGGCGTGCCAAAGGGGACAACCCGCCGCTGCCGCAAACATTGAATCGTGAAAACTCTGTGTTGCGCCAACTGATGCGCCATGCCGTTGATCGTGGTTGGACCACGCACGCACCGCAAATCAAGAATCACTCCGAACGTCAGACGTACCGTCGCCGTCGGCATTTCACGAGCAACGAATACAAGAAACTGTGGCAGACGGCAAAGAAGCGGGCAAAAGAATTTGAGGGCATTCCTCTAAAGACACGCCAGCGCTGGCAGCGGCAACTCCTTCACGACTACATTATGATCCTGGGCAACACGGGCATGCGCGTTGACGAGTCCAAAACGATCATTTGGCGTAATGTCGACTTAGAGAACAAGACGATCCTTCTGGAATATGCGGGTAAGACCAAAAGTTCACGGCGGATCGTCGCGCGTGATTCCGCGATTTCTGCACTCCGGCGAATCAGGCAACGGCGGTTGGAATTCCTGGGTCGTTCCGGTGGCACGCTGGACCCCAATGAGAAGATCATCGCTCTCCCCGACGGAAAGCCCGTATCGTCGTTCAAGAAAGGATTCGAGCAGTTGCTGCAGGCGTGCGGGTTCACGTATGAGTCAAATCGTGATAGTCACGTGCTGACATCCCTGCGACATACGTATGCCACGTTCCGATTGACGACGAGAATGGGAAAGCGCGCAACCATGCGAGCGCTTTCGCAGCAAATGGGAACGTCGGAAAAAATGATCCACCGTCACTACGGTCACGACCAGATCGAGGATTACCGAGAGGAATTGAGTTAGAGCGTGTACTCCTAATCGCAATTGGTGTGCCATTAGCGGACTCATGCGGTGCAGCGAGTAGCCTGTTCGCGCGATCCCTCGTTGGGGCACAATAAGAACAATCGGAAATCAGCTGCCAATCGTCGTCTGGCACGACCCTAATCGGGCTTCCGCCAGTCGTATTTGCCTACTCCCTGCACCAACAAGAATTGGCATTCGGATGGTGCTTCGTTCGAAATGCGGTGCGTGTTGTTTGGCAGGATCTTGTATCGCTCTCCGGCGGCGAGATCGTGCCGCCGGTCGGGATGCCGCGTCTCGATGGTGAGTTTTCCCCGCAGCACGAAATAATGATCCGTGCTCTCGCTGTGATAATGCCACGGAATGACATCGCCCTGTCCAAGCGTAAAGAGACGCACTTGAATGTCGCTGCCGACCGCGACTGGCTCGACATTTTTCACCTGGTAGTCCGGCATGACTTCGGTTAGTTCCGCTGCTCCTCCAAAAGCGGCGCGTGAGCCGACATAGCGTAAAGGTGCCTGCAGGAACTCTGCTCCAACAAACCTGGCGTAACAAGTTGGCTGTGGCCAATGAAACGGTTCCTTAGCCGCGAGCCATGCCTCGCCCTCGCCAAAAGATTTTCGCGCATGTCGGGAACCCGACATAAGGTCAGCGGGTTCAAAGTTCGGGAACTTGAGCTTGCGGGCCATCACGCTGGCTCTGGCGATCGGGTTTAGCGTTCCCGCGTTGGAACTGGAACTTTAGAAAATAAGCCAGTGGTTTGGTTCCCACAGCTAACGAGGGAGGCGAACCGATGTTGTTGTTGTACGAAATGGTGATCGCGATCCCCGTGGTCCTCGTCGTGACTGCGATCGTTGGCTTGGCCGCGCGGGTAATGATGGGTCCAGAAGAGATGGCGCTGTTGCGGGAAGGGCGAGCTGCAGCAGCCCAGCGCCGCCTCGTGACCTCAGCAGCTCAGCAGGAGCGGGACGCGCGAGCCGCAGCAGCCCAGCGAGCCACAGCAACCCAGCGCCGACTCGTAGCCGCAGCAGCCCAGCAGGAGCGGGACGCGCGAGCCGCGGTAGCCCAGCAGCAGGATGACTGGATTCGGCGCTACCTCAAGCTCCAATACGAAGATGCACTCGCGGCGCCGCTCTCACCGCGTCTCGCTACACTCATCAATCAACTCGAAACACAGGAGGTGTTCGCCTAAACGCGG
>Ga0306924_10000293_pt1 | contig 40813 bp, 37 predicted proteins | sample sta12Can44000111_FD_203756 | JGI IMG/M metagenome (GOLD analysis project Ga0306924, IMG submission 203756) | Lab enrichment of tropical soil microbial communities from Luquillo Experimental Forest, Puerto Rico - statanox.12C.anox.44.000.111 (v2)... | ecosystem: Environmental > Terrestrial >... | reverse complement strand
TGTTTGCGCGGCAGGCCGGCAAGCTGGTCGCGGTTTCGGCGGGCGACAGCCTGGAGACCGTGATGTCCGCCCATGGCTCGGGCGCCGCCGCGCGCTCGATCCGCGACAGCGCCACGGTCATGAATGTTGATGTGGGCGGCGGCACGTCGAAAATCGCGATCTGCGTCGACGGCCGGGTGGTCGATCTCACCGCGCTTGACGTCGGGGCGCGGCTCATCTGCCTCGACCCGGCCGGCCGGATCGTGCGCGTGGAGAAGGCTGCTCGCCGTTTCGGCGCAGAGCTCGGCATTGCTCTCGAGCTTGGGGCGCAGCTCGCGCCGGACGCGGCACATATCTTGGCGGCGCGCATGGCGGATTGCCTGTTCGCGGCGATGGATGGCGGCTCGCCCATGGCGGGCGGGAGTACGCTCTTGCGCCTCGAGCCGTTGTCCCGGCCCGGCGCCGTCGAGCAATTAATCTTTTCCGGCGGCGTTGCCGAATACATCTATGGGCACACGACGCAGACCTATGGCGATCTCGGCGCGCTGCTTGCACAAGAGATTCGCGCGCGCGCGGAGCGGTGGGGGCCAAGGCTCGCGCAAGCGAGCGAAGGCATCCGCGCCACCGTGATCGGCGCCTCCCAGTACACGACGCAGGTGAGCGGCAGCACCATTTACGTGTCGCCGCTCACGACGCTGCCGCTGCGCAACGTGCCGGTGATCGCCCCTCGCTTCGCGCTCGATGCCGATGAGATCGACTCTTCGGCGGTAGCGGCCGAGATCAGGACGTGGCTCAAGCGCCTCGATCTGGACGCGGCCGACACGCCGGTGGCGGTGTTCGTGCCGTGGCGCGGCTCGGCCACGTTTCAGCGGCTGCACGCATTCTGCCAGGGCCTGGTCGACGGCCTCGCGGCGATCCTCGCGGACGGCCACCCGCTCGTACTTGCCGGCGACGGCGATGTCGGCGGCCTCATGGGAATTCATCTGCGCGAGGAAATGCAACTCGATAATGCCATCGTCTCCGTCGACGGTCTCGAGCTCAAGGAATTCGACTATATCGACATCGGCGGCATCCTGCCGAATTCCGGCGCGGTCCCGGTGGTGATCAAATCGTTGATCTTTCCCGCCAGCGCTGCCGCGCGTCCGCAACCGCAATTGGGCACCGTGGGGAAGGTCGCAACGATCGCGGAGCGCTAGGCATCACAGCCCATAAACCCGCTCCGCGGTGCCGCCCATGATCGCGTGGCGCTGGTCGACGGGCAGTGCCGCGATCAGATCGCTGACGCCTTTCCAGGTCTGCTCGTAGCTTGCCCCCAGCAAGATCACCGGCCAGTTGCTCGCCGCCATGACGCGATTGGGGCTGAACAGGTCTAGCACGTGATCGCTGTAGCGCCGGATCTCGTCGGTCGACCAGGGCCAGCGCATGATGATGTCGAGCCCGATCGAGAGCTTGATCGACACGTTGCGATGCTCGGCCGCACGGGCGACTTGCGTCGCCCACGGCTCCCAGCCCCGCTCCGGCAGCGGCGGCCGGCCCAGATGGTTGATCACGATCTTGAGTTCCGGCACGCGGGCTGCGACGTCGAGCACGGATTCGAACTGCGCCGCGGTCACGGGAATGGCATCGAAGGCGAGCCCGGCCGCGGCCAGAATCTGGAGCGACTCGACGACGCGGTCCTGCAAGAGCCAGCGCGGATCCGGCTCGTTGCTGATGAGATGGCGCACGCCGACGAGCTTGCCGCGGGAGCGTAGCCGCCCCAGCTCGTGCGCGGTGGCGGCGGGATCGGCGAGCGGCAGCCAACCGACGACCCCGCGCACGAAGTTGACGTCTTTACAGAGATCGAGACACTCCTCGGTCTCGCCGCCGACCTGATGCAAAACCTGGATCAGCACCGTTCCTTTGATGCCGCAATGGGAGAGTTCCGGGCGCAAGTCCTTGGGCGTGAAGTCGCGCGCGAAGCGATCGCCGACCTGGCCGGGCCACGTATATCTGTGCCGGCCGGTCCACCAGAAATGATGATGCGCGTCGATCATATGCGTCCGATCAGGAGCCCACGAAGGCGTCCTTGCCCCGCCACCTCATCGTCCCGTCCAGTGCGGCTCGCGCTTGCCCACGAAAGCTTCGACGCCATGCCGGAAGTCCTCGCTGGCATAGCACGCGCGCACGAGATCGTCTCCATCCGGCAAGCCGGCGCGCAGAAGCCGCCTGATCGCTTCCTTGCTCACGCGCATGGTGATCGGCGCGTGCTGTACCAGCCGCGCGCATAATTCACCGACGCGCCGGTCGAGATTCTCCGGCGTTGCGATCTCGGCGAGAAAGCCGGCCGCCAACGCCTCCTCGGCCGAGAGATTCTCCGCCATTAGCAGCATCCGTTTCGCCCGCGAAACCCCGAGCGCGGCGATCAGCCGCGCGTAATTCGCAATCGACAGGCAGTTGCCGAGCGTGCGCGCGATCGGAACGCCGAAGCGCGAGCCGGGCGTGGCGATGCGAAGATCGCAAGCCGCCGCGATTGCCAGCCCGCCGCCGACGGCAAATCCTTCGATCACCGCCAGCGTCGGCACCGGCAGCGCCTCGATCGCGCCGAGAATGCCTTCCATCTTCTCCTCGTAAACGAGGCCGTCGTCGCCGCTGCGGAATGCCTCGAACTGCGCGATGTCGGTGCCGGCGATGAAGGCCTTGCCCCCGGCGCCGCGAAATACCGCTACGCGCAGTCCTTCCTCGCCGCGGATGCGCGCGCAGGCCTGGTCGAGCTGTTCATACATGCGCCAGGTCATGGCGTTGCGCGCCGCGGGCCGATCGAAGATCACGGTAGCGATCTCGCCGTCGCGGCTAAAGCGCACCTCTCCGTCGCTCATCGCGCTGCTCCGATCCTTGTGACTGCAAGTCTTCGTTTCAAGCTTTGCGTCGCCTGATCTCCCTGATCACGGCGCTGCTGTCGAAATCTCCCTCCCCTTGGCCGATGCAAGCCTCCAACACCTCCGCATGGATTTCCAGCAGCGGCAAGCGTTGCTTAAGCCGTTGCGCTTGTTCGAGCATCAGATGCACATCCTTGAGGTGCTGAGTGACGCGGCCCTCTGCCGCGAACTCGTTGCGGACCATCTTGGAACCCTTGACGTCCATGACTTGCGAATAGGCCGCCGAACTGCGCGCGACCTTGAGAAAGGCCTCCGGATCAAGTCCGAGCCGCTCGGCAAAGACCAAGCCTTCGGCGAGGGCCAGCCGGTTGAGCCCGAGGATCAAATTGACCGCCAGTTTGGCGCGTCCGCCATCGCCGATCTTGCCGATGTGGAAGTAGCTCGCAAACAGCGCGCGCAAGACCGGTTCCGCTGCGCGGACAATCTCGGCATCGCCGCCGATCAGCCCGACGCCCTCGCCGCGGCTGATCTGGCCGCTCGCGCCCGAAACCGGTGTTTCCAAGAGCTGCAGCCCGCGCATCGCAACGCGGCCTCCCAACGCCGCGATGCGGTCGGGGTCGCAGGTGCTCGCACACAGCACGATATTGCCGGAGCCCTCGCCCAGAGCCGGCAACAATTCCCTTTCGACGACGTGCTCGACTTGATCGGTGCTGAACACCGCAAGGACGACGGGATCGCAGCGCCGCGCGAGCTCGGCGGCGGAAGCCGCACCGCCGCCGCCGAGCTGCGCAAGCTTCGCGTTCTTGGCGGGATCGACGTCAAAGCCCACGACCGCGAAGCCGGCCGCGAGCAGGCGATGCGCGAATGCCTGACCCAACAAACCGATGCCGATAAGACCGACGGGCTTGCGATCTGTCACGGCTCAACCGAGCGGGGCAATGCCGAGGTCACGCGCGGCCGCCGTCAAGCTGTCGCGCAACGGCTTGGGCATCGGGATGCCGTTTTTCGTGCGGTCCTGCCGCTTGCGGTGGCTCTGCTCGCCGGGCAGCCAGATACGTTCGACCCCAGGCAGGCGTGGAGCGTTGCGCATGGCGCGCACCGCGGCATCGACCTGGCGTTTGAATACCGCCGCTGGGCCAAACGCCTCGACCGACAGCGCGACGATGGCGTGCCCGGTATTCGTAGCCTTGCCCGGTTCCTTGACGAAATCGATGACCTCACGGCCGAACGCCGCCTGGTTGAGCGTGCCGGCCAAGAGCCCCACCATCAGGCTGAGCCCATAACCTTTGTAATCGCCGATTGGCAGCAGCAGGCCCTCTTCCGCGCGTTTGGAATCGGTGAGCGGTTTGCCGTCGCGGCCGATCATCCAGCCGAGGGGCAGCTCCTCGCCGCGCTGCATCTTCAGGCGCACCTTGCCGAAGGCGGCGACGGTCGGCGCCATATCCAGCACGATGGGAGGCTCTTCTTCGGACGGGATAGCGATGGCGATCGGGTTAGTGCCGAGCAAGTTCTCGGTCGAGCCCCACGGCGGCAAATGATTGTTGCTGCCGACCGCGAGATAGATGCCGATCATGTCATGGGCGAGCGGCATCATGGCGTAAAGTGCCGCCGGCCCCGCATGGTTGCTCATGCGCCGCCCACCCAGGCAACGCCCGCGGCCTTCGCCTTCTCGATCGCCGTCATCGCGGCAAAGCGCATGATGAGGTGGCCAATGCCGTTATCGCCGTCGACCACCGCGGTGGCTGCCCGCTCCTGCGCGACGCGGATATTCGGACGTGCCTTGATACCGCCTGCCCGCAGACGCCGTAGATAAAGCGGCAGGCGGATTACCCCGTGGGTGTCGCTGCCACGTAAATCGGCCTCGACCATCAAGCCGGCAACAATCTCCGCATCGTGGGAGGAAAGACCGCCAGCCTCGAGCGCGCGCTTGATGAAAGCCGTCAATACCGACGGCGCAACCCGCGGCACGTCGCTTGCGCTTGCGAGATGAGCTTCGGTCGCGACCTGCCCTGACATGTCCACTCCTGCGGCTGCCGCTTATGTCATCGCGATCGACGGCCGATTACAACTGCATGCTTCGCGCCGACGTACTGCGCCGGTCGATATTGTCCTTTGCGGCCGCCCGTGTCCTTATACCGGCGGCTGCTCGCTCCGGCTGGAACCGATCATCGCATGGCTCGCTATCGCGTCGCGGTCGACACCGGAGGAACATTCTCGGATTTCGTCTACCTCAACGAGGAAACGGGCAAGCTGTCGATCGCCAAGCTGCCGTCGACTCCCGACGATCCCTCGCGCGCGATCTTTGCCGGCATCGAGGAGCTGTTCGCGACGGCCGGCGAGACGTCCCACATCGGCTATTTCTGTCACGGCACCACGGTTGGCACCAACGCGCTGCTCGAAGGCAAGGGCGCCAAGACCGGCTTGTTGGTGACGGAAGGATTTCGCGGCATCTACCCCGTGGGCGAGCAGGCGCGACCATACGGCACGGCGATCTTCGACATTATGTACGACAAGCCGCCACCGCTGGTGCCGCGGAGCCTGACCGGCGAAGTAAAGGAACGCGTCGACTTCCGCGGCGACGTGCTGCAACCGCTTGACGAAGCGACGCTGCGCCAAACCGTTCGCGAGCTCGCCGCGCAGCAAGTCGAATCGATCGCGGTCTGTCTTCTCTTCTCGTTCGTGCATCCGGAGCACGAAGCGCGCGTGCGCGAGATCGTGCGCGAGGAAATGCCTGATTGCAGCATTTCGCTCTCCTGCGAGGTGCTGCCGCAGATCCGCGAGTATTATCGACTGAGCACGACCGTCATCAACGCCTACCTACAGCCGATCGTGGCGCGCTATATCGCGGAACTGGACCAGCGACTGCGGGGCGGCGGAATCGCGACCCGGCAGAAATACGTGATGCAGTCGAATGGGGGCATGGAGACGTTTGCCGCCGCCGCGCGCCGCGCGGTCACTACCGTGTTGTCGGGACCGGCGGGCGGCGTCACGGCCGGCGTGCGCGCCGGCCGCATGCATGGCCTGCGCAACATCATCACCTTCGACATGGGCGGAACCTCCTGCGACGTGGCGCTGATCAAGAACGGCGAGGCTTTGCTGGCGAGTCGCGGGAAAATTGCAGAGCGCGACCTTGCCATACCGATGTTGGACATCAACACGGTGAGCGCCGGCGGCGGCACCGTGGCGCGGGTGGACCGCTTCGGCACGCTGCAGGTTGGACCGCAGAGTGCCGGCGCCATGCCGGGGCCGGCCTGCTACGGTCGCGGCGGCGAGATGCCGACCATCACCGATTGCAACCTCGTGCTGGGCTATCTCGGCGAGGATGGCTTCCTCGGCGGCCGGATGCGGCTCGATGCGGAGAAAGCCCGCGCGGCGATCGAGACCCACGTGGCACGCCCGCTCGGCCTAAATTTGATCGACGCGGCGGAGGGTGTTGTGCGCATCATCGATGTGAAAATGCAGGAGGCGATCAAAGCGATCTCCACCATGCGCGGGCACGACCTGCGCGATTTCATGCTGCTCGCCTTCGGCGGCGCCGGGCCGCTGCATGCCGGGCGTATCGCCCGCGACCTCGGTATGGCCGGTGTCGTCGTGCCGCTCTATCCCGGCGTGTTTTCAGCGCTTGGTTTGCTGATGTCCGACGTCAAATACGATTACGTCCGCTCGAACATGGCGCCGCTGAGCGAGGTCGCGCCCGAAGAGGTGAATGGCACGTTCGAGCGGCTGGCGGCGCAGGCGCTTACGCAATTGCGCAGCGACGGCTTTGCGCCCGAGCACATCCGCATCGAACGGTCACTCGACATGCGCTACGCCGGTCAGGGCTACGAGATCGCCGTCCCCTGCACTGCCGAACCGTTGCGGGTGAGCGAGCTCAAAGAGTTGCGCATCGGCTTCGATCAGCAGCATCAGAGCATGTTCGGCCACATGGCGCCGGAGGAGCCGGTCGAGATCGTCTCCTATCGCGTGCGCGGTGTCGGCCTCGTGCCGCCGGTCGAGCCGCCGAAATTCGCACGCAGCAGCGCTGCACTCAAGGATGCGCGGCGAGGCACGCGGCGTGCGCGCTTTGACGGCGCGGAATTCGACTGTCCCATCTATCAGCGGGAGCAACTCGACGTAGGATCGACCTTTGCAGGGCCGGCGATCCTCGATCAGCTCGATTGCACGACCGTAGTGCGTCCCGGCCAGGCCGCGCGGGTGGACGAATGGAAGAGCCTGATAGTGACGCAGGAAAGCTGAGCCCATGCGCGCTGTCGACGCCATCGATCTCGAAGTGATGAAGGCCAGCCTCTCCGGCATCGTGCAGGAGATGCAGAACTCGCTGTTCCGCACCGGCTTCTCCACCATCGTGCGCGAGTCGCAGGATGCATCCTGCGCGTTGATGAACGCGCGCGGCGAGGTGGTGGCGCAGCATGTGGTGTTGCCGCTGCATACCGGCGCCTTTCCCGCCTGCACCGCCGCCGTCATCGACGCCTTCGGCGGCAGCATCGCGCAGGGGGACGCCTTCATCATCAATCATCCCTACCAGGGCGGCAGTCCGCACGCGCCGGACATCGCGGTGATCACGCCGGTCTTCATCGACGGCAAGCTGTTCGGCTTCTGTGGCTCGATCGCGCATAAGAGCGACATCGGCGGCCCGGTGCCGGGAAGCTGCTCGGGTCAGGCGCGGGAGATTTTCAACGAAGGCCTGCACCTTCCGGCGGTGCGCTATCAGCGCGCCTATCGGCCCAACGCGGACCTCGAGCGGCTCATCGGCGCCAACAGCCGCACCCCGGAGCTCGTGCTCGGCGACATCCGCGGGCAACTCGGCGCCGACCGGCTCGGCGAAAGGCGCCTCCAAGAACTCGTCGGCAAGTTTGGTAAGGAAGAAATCCTCGACTGCTTCGATTGCTTGCTGGAAATGTCGGAAGCAAAGGTCAAGGCCGCGATCGCCGAATGGAAGGACGGCCGTTTCGAGGCGGAGCGTTTCGTCGACGATGACGGCATCGACCTGGAACGGGCGGTGCGCATTCACGCCGTCATAGAGAAGAAAAGAGACAGTCTGCATTTCGATTTCAGCGGCTCGGCGGATCAAACCAAAGGGCCTGCCAATATCCGGCCACCCCTGGTGCAAGCGGCCTGCTCGTACGCGCTGATCTCGCTCATCGATCCCACCATGTATGTGTCGAGCGGGCTTACTCGCGGCTTCACCATGACCGCGCGCGAGGGCAGCGTGCTCAACCCGCGCTTTCCCGCGCCGGTGAACACCTACAATCCCACCATCCATGCACTGGTAGACGCCATTTTCGCCGCCATGAGCAACGTCGTGCCGGCCAAGGTGCGTGCCGACGGCAGCGGCAGCCGCTCGATCATCCTCGGCGGCCGCCACACCTATACCGGCAAGGGCTATGTGCAATACGAGATCATCGCCGGCGGCGCCGGCGCGCGCGCGAGCAAGGACGGCGCGTCCGCCATCACCGTTAATCAAAGCAACGCCAAGATCGCGCCGATCGAGATCATCGAAAGTGAATTTCCCACCCGCGTCACCCGCTTCGACTTGATCGCGGATTCCGGCGGCGCGGGCGAATTCCGCGGCGGACTCGGCATTCGCCGCGAATATCTCAATCTCGCCGAGGCGCGTTTCTCGATCCGCTCGATGAAGCATTTGATTCCGCCGACGGGCTGCGCCGGCGGCTGCAACGGGCGCCCTGGCGATATCTGGATCAACCCGGATAGCGCGAGGGCGAAGCGCTTGCCGACCCGCTACGCCGATTACCCGTTGCGCACGGGCGACATCTTCCGGCTCGATACGCCGGGGGGCGGCGGATATGGCGATCCGCTCGCGCGCGATCCCGAACGTGTGCTCACCGACGTGCGCGAAGGCCTCGTTTCGCGAGAGACGGCGGAGCGCGATTATGGGGTGATCCTGCGGCCGGTTGATCGATCGTGGATGCTCGATTTGCCGGCCACGCAGGCGCGGCGGGCACAGCTGAGGTCGGCCAAAGCTCCTCGTTCCCGCGAAAGCGGGAACTCATAATCACCGCCTCGAATACGGTCCCAGCTTTCGCGGGAACGACGCTAGCGCAGTGCCGTCCAATGAGCCGGATTGGAGTTATCTCCGGCTCGCCTTCTCGCGTTTGAAGGCGCCGAAGCCCGGGCGATAAGTCTTTTCGTCGAGAAACTGCTTCATGCCCTGCGTGCGGCTGTCTTCCTTGTCGACAAAGCGCAACGCGTCGCTTTTGGCGTTGAGGTAATCGGCGGCCTGCGGCTCGTTCATGAAGCGCACCGCGCGCAGCGCCTCCTTGGTGTAGCGCAGCACGGCCGGGCTCTTCTCCATGAGCTTCTTGGCGAGCTTGATCGTCTCGTCCTTCAGCTTGGCCTTGGGATAGGAGAAATTGACGAACCCGATCTCCTTCGCCTTTTTTCCGTCGAAGGTGTCGCCGGTGAGCGCGTAATACATGCCGTCGCGGAAGTTCAGGGTCTGCGCGACGTTCCAGGACACGATGCCGCCGGGCAGAATGCCCCAGTTGACCTCGGAGAGGCCGAACACGGCGTCATCCGCCGCAAGCGCGAAATCGCAAGCGCAGACCTGGGTGAAGCCGCCGCCGAAGCAGTAGCCGTTCACCATGGCGATGGTCGGTTGCGGGAAGTTCGAGAGTCGGTGCCAGCGCCACTGATTGGAGGCATGGCGCGCTTTCGCCCGCTCCGCCGGCGCACCGTCGTTGGCGCGGAAATAGAGCTTGATGTCTTGCCCGGCGCAGAAGGCCTCCCCCGCACCGGTGAGCACAAGGACTTGGGTCTGCGGATCGACGGCGAGTTCGGCCAGCGCGTCGTCCATTTCGAGGTGAAGCTGCGGGCTCATGGCGTTGCGCTTGTCCGGCCGGTTCATGATCAGCCAGGTGATGCCGTCCTGCTTCTCGATCAGGACAGTGTCGTATTTCTTCGTGGTCATTGTTGCCTCCGCAGCATGCGTTCACGCAAAACTTGCCACCTGTTGGCGCATCCGTCAGTTCCGCAGAAATTTGTCGATCGCCTGGGCGACCGCTGCGGCGCGTTCGACGTGCGGCAGGTGGCCGGTGTTGGGGATCATGGTGAGCGTCGAGCCCGGGATAAAGCGGTGGAACGCCTCGGCATAGGCGGGTGGAATGATGCGGTCGCCGTCACCCCAGATGATGTTGGTGGGGATTTTCACCCGATGCAGCCAGCGCTCCAGACGCGGATTGAAAAAGCGCGGCTGCCATCCGAAACGCGCGCTGGCGATGCGGTTGAGAATGGCGAGATCCTGGTATTTGTCGGTGCTGGCGCGGCTGGCCGCCGCCTCGGCGATTTTGGGATCGGCATAGGCAAGGCGCGCCAGCTCTTCCGGATCGATGATGAAGATATCGGTCTTCGGCACGCCTTTCACGTGGATGCCGGCGGCGGAGATCAGCGTCAGGCTGCGCAGGCGATCCGTGGAGCGCACCGCCATTTCGAGCGCGATCCAACCGCCCAGCGAATGGCCGACAATGTGAACGCCGGCGAGGCCGAGCGCCTCGAGGGCATCGAGGTAGCAATAGGCGAGATCGGAAACGTCATCGATCCAAGCCGGGGCCTCGGAGCCGCCGAAGCCGGGATGATCGGGCACGATCACGTCGAAGCCTTCCGCCAATTTATCGAGGATCGCCGGCCATTCGCCGAGCCCATCCGTGCCGTGCAGATAGATCAACGGTGCACCTTGGCCGCCGCGCGCAAGGCTCAGCTTGCAGCCGTTGATGTCGATTGTCTGCCGGACAAATGCCACAAGCCACCTGCGAAGCCGGTTCGCCGCCGGGAAAAAGGTTAGGGGAGGTCGGCAACTGGCTCAAACATTTTCTAGCGCGTCATGCAGATCATCGCCGTTGCGTATTGCGGCGGGCCGCGAATGGCCAAGGTGATGCTCGCAACCGCGTTGGGCCGTCAGACTAACCTTTTCGCCGTTCGGCGCGATGGATCAGTTCGTTCGATGGCAATGTCGGATCGCGCAGCTTGCTCACCTGCTCGGCGCCTACCACCGGCAGCTTTGCGGGATCAAGCAGGCCCACCTGCACGAGAAGCGAGGCTTGGTCCCAATAGATATGCTCGTACGCAACCTTGCCGTCCACAATGCCCATCACCACGACGTGGGCCAGCGACACTTTGCGGCCTGTCGGCGCAATGCCGGGCAACAGCGCCGGCATCTCGACGTCGTGCGTGAAGGTGGCGATGAGCTCGTCGATCACCCGGTCCTGCCCCACGGTGCGTGAGATTTGCGTCACCTGCATGTCGGCGGGCCAGCGGCCGACGAACCAAGTCGCATAGAATTGACGTACCTCGTCGCGGCCGTGCCCGCCTGTCAGCGCCGGAACGTGCGTGACGTATGGCGCGTCGGTCATCGTGGCCATGGTGGCCTCGACGCTGCGTTCCGCGAACTCGGCGCGCACATGCGCGTCAAAGACCGCACCGGGATCCTCAGCCATGGCAACCTCCAGAGCATGTCCCGTGGGCGGCATATCGCCCATGCGTCCAGGATGGGAATGGGCCTCGCGGACTTGCGATTTCCATATTAGAATTAAACCAAGCTATTCTTTAAGCACAGGGCGACGCGGCTGACCGAGGGGTCAATCGCGGCATCAATCATCGCCTCTCACCGCGGCGATGCATGGAGGTTTGCAAATGGCTGATCTCACCATCAACGGAAAAACGCATCAGGTCGATGTCGATCCCGATACCCCGTTGCTGTGGGTGTTGCGCGACACGCTGGGAATGACCGGCACCAAATACGGCTGCGGTATCGCCCAGTGCGGGGCCTGCACGGTTCACGTCGACGGCATCGCGATGCGCTCGTGCTCGGCGCCGTTGAGCTTGGTGGCCGGCCGGCAGATCACCACGATCGAGGGACTGGCGCAAAACGGCGCGTTGCACAAGGTGCAGCAGGCTTGGCTCGACCACGACGTGCCGCAATGCGGTTATTGCCAGTCCGGGATGATCATGGCGGTGGCGGCGCTGCTCAAGGACAAGCCCAAACCGACCGACGCCGATATCGACAACACCATCACCAACATCTGCCGCTGCGGCACTTATCAGCAGGTGCGCGCGGCCATCCACGCCGCTGCCGCGAGCGCGTGAGCAGGAGGCAGCCATGAATTACGTACCGAAAATCGATCGCCGCAGCTTCGTCGTCAGCGCCGCCGCGATGGGCGGTGGCTTGGCGCTGGGCCTCGACATTCCGTTCGGCGGCCCGCAGGGCATTCGTGCCCAGGACGGCACGCCCGAGATCAACGCCTGGGTGATGGTTCGCCCGGACGACACAGTGGTCATCCGCATCGCCCGCTCCGAAATGGGTCAAGGCTCGCTCACCGGGCTCGCTCAGCTCGTCGCCGAGGAGCTCGAATGCGACTGGTCGAAGGTCACGACCGAATATCCTACGCCGGGTGAAAACGTCGCCCGCAAGCGGGTATGGGGCGATTTCAGCAGCACCGGAAGCCGCAGCATCCGGGAATCGCAGGATTACGTGCGCAAGGGCGGCGCGGCCGCACGTGAAATGTTGATTCAGGCCGCCGCAAACGCGTGGAGCGTTCCAGCTGCCGAGTGCAGCGCGTCAAACAGCGTCATTACCCACAAGCCGTCCGGCCGCACCACCAGCTATGGCAAAGTGGCCGGGGCGGCTGCGAAGATCGAGCCGCCCGCCGACGTCAAGCTCAAGGATCCCAAGGATTGGAAGATCGCCGGCAAACCGCTCAAGCGGCTCGACACGCGGGACAAGCTGACAGGCAAGCAGCTCTATTCGATCGACGTGAAGCAGCCGGGCATGTTGTATGCGGCGGTCAAAGCCTGCCCGGTTCATGGCGGCAAGGTGAAGAGCTTCGACGCCGCCAAGATCAGCGGCAACAAGGGCGTAAAGAAAGTCGTGCAGGTCGGCGATTCCGCCGTCGCTGTGGTCGGGGACACCTGGTGGCAAGCCAAGACCGCGCTCGACGCGCTGCCGATCGTGTGGGACGAAGGCGAAAACGCCAAGGTGACCACCGCCTCGATCGGTGAAGTGCTCAAGGCCGGACTCGATGCGAACGACGCCTTCGTCGGCAATCAGAAGGGCGACGTGAAGGCGGCGATCAGCGGCGCGGCCAAGAAGGTCGAGGCGGTCTACAGCTATCCCTATCAGGCGCATGCCTGCATGGAACCGTTGAACGCGACTGCGCTCTACACCCCGGATAGATGCGAGGTTTGGACAAGTTCGCAAAACGCGGAAGCGGCGCTCGCGGCCGCCTCCGAAGCATCCGGCCTGCCGATCGCAAAGTGCGATGTCTACAAGCTCCTGCTCGGCGGCGGGTTCGGCCGTCGTGGGCGAACGGATTACGTCACCCAGGCGGTGCTGATTGCCAAGCAGATGCCGGGCACCCCGGTCAAGCTGCTGTGGTCGCGCGAAGAGGACATGACGCAGGACACCTACCATCCGACGACGCAGTGCAAGCTCACCGCTGCGTTCGATGGGAGTGGCAACCTGACCGGCCTGCACATGCGCATTTCCGGCCAGTCGATCCTGGCGACGCTCGCGCCGTCACGGCTCGTGAACGGTCGCGACCCGGCGACCTTCCAGGGCCTCAACGGCGGCCGCGCGGAGGGCGTATTCGGGTATGACGTCCCCAATCTGCTGATCGATCACGCCATGCGCAACCCGCACGTCACGCCGGGATTCTGGCGCGGCGTCAACAACAACCAGAACTCCATCTATCTCGAGTGCTTCATGGACGAGCTTGCCCAGGCGGCCGGGCAGGATCCGCTCGAGTTTCGTCGCAAGCTGATGGCCAACCATCCCAAGCACCTCGCCGTGCTGAACGCCGTGGCGGAAAAAATCGGCTGGGGACAACCGGCGCCGCAGGGCGTCTATCGCGGCCTGGCGCAGCAGATGGGCTACGGCAGCTACGTGGCGGCGGCGGTCGAAATCTCGGTCGCCGGCGGCAACAAGATCAAGATCAACCGCATCGTCGGAGCCACGGATTGCGGCCATGCCGTCAATCCCGCTCAGATCGAGCGGCAGGTTGCGGGCTCCTTCGTCTATGGCCTCAGTGCGCTGTTCAATGGCGAGTGTACGGTCAAGGACGGCCGCATCGAGCAGCAGAACTTCGACACCTACGATGTGATGCGCATCGCGCAAATGCCGAAGGTCGAAGCGATCATCATGCCCTCCGGCGGCTTCTGGGGCGGCGTGGGCGAGCCGACGATCTTCGTGGCCGCACCTGCCGTGCTCAATGCCTACTTCGCCGCGACCGGCAAACGCATCCGGTCGATTCCCCTGAAGAACCACGGCATCTCGTTCGCGTAACGACAGCGAAAGCGGCGGCCGCAGCAGCCGCCGCTTTCATCCCAGCAAACGGGTCAAGGGCGCGGCCTCAGCCATGGCCGCGCCTTATTGCCTTCGTAGACGAATTTTGCGCGCGTGAATTTTTGCACTAATCTCAGGACGATCGAATCTCCGATTTGAAGCCGTGAGCCGAGTTTCGCACCTCGACCGCCGCTCGTTCCTCGCCAGCATCGCCGCCGTGGGCGGCTCGCTGGTTCTCGGCTTTGAAATTCCGCTCGGTCCCGCGCGGGCCACGTATGCCGCGGCTTCTGCCCGGGAGATCACCGCCTGGATCGTGATCGAGCCGGATGACACCGTGGTCATCCGCGTCGCCAAGTCCGAGATGGGCCAAGGCAGCTTTACGGCGCTGCCGATGCTGGTCGCGGAAGAACTCGAATGCGACTGGAGCAAGGTGAAGGCCGAGTTCGCGCCGCCGCACGAGAACCGCAAGCGCGATCGTATTTGGGGCAACATGTCGACGGGCGCGAGCCGCTCTATCAGCACCTCGCAGAACGATTTGCGCCGCGCCGGCGCCACCGCACGCGCCATGCTCATTGCGGCTGCCGCCGCGCACTGGAACGTGCCCGAGGCCGAATGTACGGCCGCGCAAGGCGTGATCACCCACCGCCCGAGCGGCCGCAGCGTCGGTTTCGGCCGCGTCGCCGCAGCGGCCGCGGACATCCCGCCGCCGGCGCAGGTCGCGTTGAAGGAGCCCAAGGACTGGAAACTGATCGGCACCCCGCGAAGGCGCCTCGACGTTCCGGACAAGATTACGGGCAAACCGATCTACGCCATAGACGTGCGGCTGCCGAACATGTTGTACGCGGCGATCGTCCAATGTCCGGTGTTCAAGGGCACGCTCCAGTCGGTCGACGAGAGCAAGCTCGCCGACAAGAAAGGCATTCATCGCGTGGTGAAGCTGCCGGACGCCGTCGCGGTGGTGGCCGACAGTTGGTGGCGGGCGAAGAAAGCGGCGGAGGCGCTGCCGGTAAACTGGGATAGCGGCGAGAATTCCGCCGTCTCCAGCGCCACGATTCGCGCGCATGTGCAAACCGGCCTCGGCGCCACGGATGCGCGCATCGGCCGCAACGACGGCGACGTCGAGCGCGCGATCGCTCAGGCAATCAAGCGGATCGAAGCGGATTATGAGGTGCCCTTCCTCGCTCACGCGACGATGGAACCGCAGACTTGCACGGCGCACGTGAGCACCGATTTGGTCGAAGTGTGGGCGCCCACGCAGGACGGCGAGACGGCGCTCGCAATCGCGGCGGATGCCGCCGGCGTGCCGCCGAGCAACGTCGTGATTCACAAAATGATGCTTGGCGGCGGCTTCGGCCGACGCGGGATATTTCAGGATTTCGTGCGCCAAGCGGTGCTGATCGCCAAAGAGGTCGGCCAGCCCGTGAAGCTTATTTGGAGCCGCGAAGAAGACATCCGTCACGACTTCTACCGTCCCGTCGCGATGGCCAGGATGATCGCCGCTCTCGACGCCAACGGAACCCCCGTTGCCTGGAAAATCCGCACTGCCGGCCAATCCATCATTGCGGCGGCATCGCCGCGGGTCATGCAGTTCGGTGTCGACAGGAATTTTCTCCAAGGCCTCCTGGAAGATATGCCGTACGACGTGCCGAACTATCGCGTCGATTTCGCCATGCGCAACACGCATGTTCCGGTCGGAGTCTGGCGCAGCGTCAATCATTCCCAGAACGCATTCTTCAAGGAAAGCTTCGTCGACGAGATGGCATTCGCGGCGGGCACCGATCCCTATCTGTTCAGGCGCAAGCTCTTGGCTAAAAGGCCGAGAGAGCTTGCCGTGCTCGATGCCGCCGCCACGCGGGCCGGATGGGGCACCTCCCTACCAGCCGGCATATTCCGCGGCATCGCGCTCCATAACTCGCAAAACAGCGTTTGCGCGCAGGTCGTCGAGGCCTCGGTCGCCGCCGACGGCCAGGTGCGCGTGCACCGCGTCGTCTCGGCGATCGATGCGGGCCACGTGGTCAATCCACTCGGCGTCGAATTGCAAACCGAGAGCGCGATCGTCTTCGGCCTCACGGCCGCGCTTTACGGCGAAATCACCATCACGGACGGACAGGTGAAGCAGGCGAACTTCCACGACTATCCGATGCTGCGTCTGGCGGAAATGCCGCGCGTTGAGACGGTCATTGTCGCGGGCAATGGTTGGGGCGGAGTGGGGGAAACGGCCGTGCCTCCGGTCGCCCCTGCCCTGTGCAACGCGATTTTTGCCGCGACCGGCAAGCGCATCCGCTCGCTCCCGCTCAAGAATCGCGAGTTGGCCAAGTCATAGCCTAACGTTATCGCGTAACATGGTGACAGCACGTTTTGGGCAGAACGGGAAGAAAGAGATATCCCGCGCCGACGCGTCGCTTTAAAATCTGCAGGAGGGCCGCCTGACTTCCAGGCGGAGTTGCCTCGCATCAACATCGCTGGTGACGCGAACAATCCCGGGATGTTTTGACGAAGCGCGATCGAGGTAAGTACTGGCTCAAGCGATGTAACTGCCATGACCGCACCGGTAATTCGTTGGCAATATGCAGGACAGACCAGCGGACCGCGCTACGAAGCGTGGCGGGAAGAATTCGGCCGCTGGTGGGTGCGCGCCGATTTGATCCCAATCCTCGATGATCTCGCTGATTGCGTCGCCAGCGAGATCACGGTCAGCCAGTTGTCGTTTGTGACGCTCGGCAGCATGCGGGGCACGCCCTTGCATATGGATCGTCGACGCGACTTTGCCGACCAGGAGGCGAGTAGGCAGCTGTTTTTCGTCATCGCGTCAGGTTGCCCAATGCGAGCCTCCCAACGCGGCAGGTCCATCGATCTTGCGCCGGGAGATATGACACTGGTGAGCAGCAGTGAGCAGGCCCGGGTAACTCAGCTTACGCAAGGCAATCGATGGAGCATTCGAATTCCCCATCAGCAGGTCGCCGATGTTTGCAGGGACGTCGAGGATAAGATTGCGAGGCCGATTACCAAGAGTGAGGTTGGCAATCTTCTCCTGCACCAAGTCGAGACCGCGCACCGGTTCGGGTCCAAGCTCGATACCGCCGCCAACCACATGACCGCGCAATATATTCTCGACCTCGTGGCACTTTCTCTCGGGGTCGCCGGAGATGCCGGCGACGTCGCCAGGAACCGGGGACTTGCCGCAGTTCGCCTCGACGCGATCAAGGCTGCGATCTTGCGATGTCTCGGAAATCCGGACCTGCGACTCGAGCACATCGCCGCCAACCACGGTGTGAGCACGCGCTACGTCCAGCACCTCTTCTCGCTCGGCGGCGAATCCTTCACCAACTTCGTCCTGGAGCAGCGCCTGCTGTCGGCGTACCGATCGCTGTGCCAGCCCACGAGCAAATCGCGCAAGATCAGCGATATCGCCACCGCCGTAGGCTTTTCCGATATGTCCTATTTCAATCGAGCCTTCAGGGCCCGCTTTGGAGCTACGCCCACGGAGATCCGCGCGGATTTCGATCACGATATTGGTGTGTCCAGCCGCCGGCCGCCGTCAGTCTGACGATTGGAGCGCGGTCGTTCGCGCCTCCTGATCCATTGCGCATAAGTCCGTTCGAATATGTCGATCAGTCCAAGACGACGTTCGGGCCGCGTGCGATTCTGCTCTCGGGATGCTGGTGATCGCCGCACGCAGCGAGCGGGCGGCCGCGACTACGACTTCTCTGCCCCGCATCAACTCGCAGGAGGAGGACCATGACTCTCGCAATCAACGATATTGCCCCGGATTTCGAAGCGGAGACCACCGAAGGCAAGATCCGCTTCCACGATTGGATCGGCAACAACTGGACGGTGCTGTTCTCGCACCCGAAGGATTTCACGCCGGTGTGCACCACCGAGCTCGGCTACATGGCGAAGATCAAGCCCGAGTTCGACAAGCGCGGCGTCAAGATCATCGGCCTGTCCGTCGATCCGCTCGCCAGCCATCGTGGTTGGTTGACCGATATCCAGGAAACCCAAGGCTTCGCCCCCAATTATCCGATGATCGCCGACTTCGACTTCAAGGTGTCGAAGCTCTACGGCATGCTCCCGGCCGCCGTGTCCGGCGACCCGACTAAACGCACGCCGGCTGACAATCAGACCGTGCGCAACGTGTTCGTCATTGGCCCGGACAAGAAGGTCAAGCTCGTTCTGGTCTATCCGATGACCACCGGCCGCAACTTCGACGAGGTTTTGCGTGTGATCGATTCGCTGCAGCTCACCGCCAAGCACAAGGTGGCGACGCCGGTGAATTGGCAGCAGGGGGAAGACGTGATCATCGCCGGTTCGGTCAGCGACGAGGAAGCGAAGAAACAATACCCGCAGGGTTGGAAGGCGCCGAAGCCCTATCTCCGCATCGTCCCGCAGCCGAAGGCATAGCAGCGCAAGGCAGCTTTTGCGCTCAAGCCGTTACAACAGCGGCGGTGGCTGGAGCGGGCCCGCGGTCCTCGTTGCGGACGTTGCGCTGAGGGTGTGTAATGCCGGCTTCTCGGCGACCGGCAACGCATCCGCTCGCCACCGCTCAAAACCAGATTTGAGGAGCGCGCAATCAAAACGAATGGCCGCGGTCGGCACCTGTTCGCATTCTGGAGGCCCAACATGACTGCCAGATGCATGGCAATTGCTGTTGCCCTTGTTTTCACGTTGACCGGTCATGTCTGGGCGGCCGGCTTGGCGGATGCTCCGCCCGGCGCGCTCTCCTGCTCCGGCTGCCATCCGCCGGCGCGCACGGCAGGCGCCGCAGTACCGCCGCTCGCCGGGCGCAATGCGGCGGACATCGTCGCGGCCATGGCGGCATTCAAATCAGGGCAAAGACCGGCGACGGTGATGAACCTCGTCGCCAAGGGTTTTTCGGACGATGAGGTCAAGGCGATAGCCGCCTGGTACGGCGCACAGAAGGATTGAGGAGGCCGAGCATGACCGCTAGGCGCACCAGCCGGCGTGAATTCCTCAAAGCCGCGGCTGCCGGTGCGGCGATGCTGCCGCTTCCCGCCATCGCCCAAGGCGGCAGCGCTCGCGTGGTCGTCATAGGCGGCGGCTTTGGCGGCGCAACCTGCGCTCGCTTCATCAAGCGCATCGATCCGCGCATCACGGTCACGCTGGTCGAAGCCAATACGACATTCACCGCCTGCCCGTTCAGCAACACCGTCATCGCCGGCCTTCGCGACCTCAAAGCGCAAGAATTCGGTTACGACAAGCTCCGCGCCGATCAAATCGCCCTCGCGTTCTCACCGGCGAACGCGATCGACCCGCAGGCGCGCACGGTGACGCTCGGCAATGGGACGCGACTCGACTACGACCGCCTGGTGCTGTCGCCCGGCATCGATATCCGCTGGGACGCCTTGCCCGGCTATACCGAAGCCGCGGTCGAACGCATGCCGCACGCCTGGAAGGCCGGCGAGCAGACGCTGCTGCTGCGCCGTCAACTCGAGGCTATGGAAGACGGTGGCACGGTCGTGATCTCGGCGCCCGCCAATCCCTTCCGCTGCCCGCCCGGCCCGTACGAGCGAGCAAGTCTGATCGCCTACTATCTCAAGACCAAGAAGCCGAAATCGAAGCTGATCATCCTCGACGCCAAGGACGCCTTCTCCAAGCAGCGCCTGTTCCAGGCCGCATGGAAGGCGCTCTATCCAAATCTCGAATGGATATCGTTGTCGAACGGCGGCAAGGTCACCTCCGTCGATGTCGGAGCGATGACGCTCGTCACCGATTTCGCCCGACACAAGGCCGACGTTGCCAACGTCATTCCACCGCAGAAGGCGGCGCGCATCGCCGAGACTGCCGGCGTCGCCGACCGCACCGGCTGGTGCCCGATCGATCCGGCCACGTTCGAATCCAAACTGCAGCCCAACATCCACGTCGTCGCCGACGCCTCGATTGCGGGCGCCATGCCAAAATCAGCATTCTCGGCCAATGCCCAAGCGAAAGTCTGTGCGGCCGCGGTGGCGAGGCTCGTGCGCGGCGAAAAGCCGGAGGAAGCGAGGCTCATCAACACCTGCTACAGCCTAATCGCGCCCGACTACGGCATCTTGGTCGCCGGCGTCTACCGGCCGGCGGACGGGCAGATCAAGGAGATTGAAGGCTCGGGCGGCGTGAGCCCGCTCGATGCGCCGAGTTCTACCCGCGCGCTCGAAGCCACTTTCGCGAATGCCTGGTTCAAGACGATCACGACCGAAGTCTTCGGCTGAGCGTTGCCGCGCGCTGGTGGCCGTGATCGCGGCCGCCGCGGCGCTTGCAAACTGTATCGATGACGCGCGCAGCGAGGAGCAACTGCGCCCCTATACGGTGGTGGGCGACGCCATCCCAGAGTCGCTGACCGGGACCAAGGGGGACGCGGAACGCGGGCGCAGCATCGTCGTTAATCGACAGGTGGGCCTCTGCCTCCTCTGCCACAGCGGGCCCTTTCCGGAGGAGAAGTTCCAGGGCACACTTGCGCCGGATCTCAAAGGAACCGGCGCGCGCTGGTCGGAGGGCCAATTGCGGCTGCGGATCGTGGATGCGAGCCGTCTCAACCCGAACACGATCATGCCGCCTTACTACCGGATCGACGGGCTCAAGCGCGTCGCGCCGGCCTATGAAGGCAAACCGGTGCTCACGGCGGAGCAGATCGAGGATGTGGTCGCGTATCTCGCGACGCTGCGCGAGGAGCGAGCGCCATGAATAATGACGACCGCGTGGTGCAAAGAACGCGGCGCCGCTTCTTGGTCGAGACGGCGGCGCTCGCCGGCGCCGCCGGGATGGGCCTCGCCCTCGACGCCGCCCCCGCGCCTGCCACGCCAGCGTCAATGCACACCGCGATCAGAAAAGTCGTCGGCGAGGCGCCGCTCAACAAAGGCAAGCTCAAAATCGACGTGCCGGCGCTGATCGAGAACGGCAACGCGGTTCCGCTCACCGTGTCCTGCGAAAGCCCGATGACGGAAAGCGACCACGTCAAGGCGATTCACGTGTTCACCGAGAAGAACCCGCAGCCGAACGTCATTGGCGCTCAACTCGGCCCGCGCGCAGGACGGGCGAGCGTGTCGACCCGTATCCGCCTCGCCGATACGCAGAAGATCGTCGCCCTGGCGCAGATGAGCGACGGTTCGTTCTGGTCTGATGAGGTCGAAGTGGTGGTCACGCTTGCCGCTTGCCTCGAAGGAACCTGATCATGGCACGCGCCCTCATCAATGCGCCGGCCAAGGCCAAACGCGGCGAGGTGATCGAGATCAAGACGCTGATCTCGCACGTCATGGAAACCGGCTTCCGCCCCGACAACGCGGGCAAGCCGATTCCACGCGACATCATCACCGATTTCATCTGCAAATATAACGGCGAGGAAATCTTCCGCGCCGAGCTGTTCCCGGCGATCGCGGCCAATCCGTTTCTCACCTTTTTCACCGTTGTCACCGAAAGCGGGACGCTGAACTTCGAGTGGACCGGCGACAACGGCTTCAGCGCGACCGAATCCGTCAATATCACCGTCGAATGATCGCGGCGGCGGCTCTTTTCTTGATCGCGTTGGCGAGCGCCGGCACCGCCGGCTCCGCCGAAATTCCGCTCGCTGAGCGAAAGTCGGACTACGAGTTCATGGGGCGCGAGACGCGCGCCATGCAGGACGACGACACCGCCAATCCCGCCACGCTGTGGGTCCTCGATGGCGAGACCCTCTGGCAGCGCAAGGATGGTTCCGCCGGCAAATCATGCGGGGACTGCCATGGCGACGCCCGTACCAGCATGAAAGGCGTGGCGACGCGCTATCCGGCGTTCGATGCGGCGCGCGGACGGCCGGTCAATCTCGAGGAGCGCATCAACATCTGCCGCGCGGAAAAGCAGCAAGCAACACCACTACCCTTCGAGAGCAAGGAGCTGCTCGCGCTTGCGGCTTATGTGGGGCGGCAATCGCGCGGCATGCCGATCGAAATCACCGAGGACGCGCGCATCAAGCCTTTTCTGCAAGCCGGCCGCGATATGTTCACCGAGCGGCAAGGACAGCTCAATCTCTCCTGCGCCCAGTGCCACGACGACAATTGGGGGCAAAAACTTGCCGGCGCTCCGATCCCACAGGGCCACCCGACCGGATATCCGCTGTATCGTCTCGAATGGCAGACACTCGGATCGCTGCAGCGGCGGCTGCGCAACTGCCTGTTCGGCATACGCGCCGTCTCTTATCCCTATGGCGCGCCCGAATTGGTCAATCTCGAACTCTATCTGATGTGGCGCGCACGCGGCATGCCGCTCGAAACGCCGGCGGTGCGGCCGTAGATCATTCCATCTGAAAGCTGGTCGATTTCACGATCGGGCTCCAGTGCCGCAATTGCTCGGCGATGAGCGCCGCAAAATCCTGCGGCGATCCGCCGGTGGGCTCGAAGCCGACCTTGACCATGGTGGCGCGCAGCTCCGCCGACTTGAGGCATTCGTTGACCTCGCTGTTGATCGAGGCCACGACGTCGACCGGCGTCGCGGCCGGCCCGAGGAATCCGTAATAGGTCACGGTGGTGAGACCAGGGAGCCCGCTCTCGATCATGGTCGGCACGTCCGGCAAGTCGCGGTCGCGCTTGGGACCGGTCACGACGAGCGCCTTGATCCGTCCTTCGCGGATCAGCGGAACGAGCGTCGCACCCGCCCCGAAGTTCATCTGGATGCGCCCGCCCAGCATGTCGGTTATGGCCTGGGCGCCGCCGCGATAGGGAATGCTGGCGATATCGGTGCCCGTCGCCTGCTTGAAGGCTTCGCTGACGAGATGCGGCAAGGTCCCCTGCCCGAACCCGACGTTCAATTGGCCGGGATTGGCCTTCGCATAGGCGATGAAGTCCTGCAGCGAATTGGCCGGGACGCTCGCCGGCACCACCAGCACCAGCGAGGTGCTGGCGACCGTCACGATCGGCGTGAAATCCTTGAGCGGATCGTAGGTGAAGCCCTTGCTCACGAGGTGGGCGATCACATGCGTGGGCGTATTGGTGAAGAGGAGCGTAGTACCGTCCGCCTCCGCGGCCATCACCGCCTTGAGCCCGAGCGCCGTACCTCCGCCCGCACGATTCTCGATCACGACCGGCTGGCCTAGCCGCGCCGACAGCGGGGTCGCAATCAGCCGCGCGATCACATCGTTCGGAGAGCTCGCCGTATAGGGCAGCACCGCCTTGATGGGTCGCGCCGGAAACGGTTGCGCAAGACTAAGTTTGCCAGGGCCGACGCCCAGGCCGGCCGCCGCCGTCCCGATGAGAAAGCTCCGCCGCGCGATCATCAAGCGTTGCGCGTCCGGTTCAGTGCGGCGTGGAGACGCCGACCTGATGGTGGCCCTCCTTGCGATATTCCGGCAGCGGCGGCAGGCCCCAGATGGTCGACTCGGTGCGTTTCCACGTCTTCGGCCGCTGCGGCTTGTCGCGGTGCCAGGGCCGCGGATCGAAATAGCCGAGCTCCTCATCCTTCATCTGGTCGAGTTCGATATAGAGCTCGACCGTGTGGTCGTCCGGGTTGCGGTGATAGGTCGCGACGTTGTGGCCGGGGCCGTGCCGCACCGGGCCCCAGAGCAGCTTGATCTTCTTGGTGGCGAACATCTCGCAGGCGTTCTGCATGTGCGAGATGTCCTTGAGCTCGAACGCAATGTGATGCAGCTCCGCGGTCGAGCCCTTGATGAAATTGACGGTGTGGTGATCGGGATTGCAGCGCAGGAATACGAACCAGTCCTCGATCCAGTCGGAGACCCGGAAACCCAATACCTTCGCGTAGAAGTCCGCCACGACCTTCACGTCGGGAACCGCGAAGGCGACATGGCCGAGCTTGAGCGGTCCTATGCCGTTCACCTGATGATGCGAGCCGAGATAGCTCCACTCCTTGAACAGGTCGATCGACGTCCCTTTGTTGTCCTTGAAAGTCAGCACCGGTCCCATGCCGGGCACGGAATCGTTGCGCAGCTCGCTCTTGACGCCATCGGCCGCCAGCGCCTTCGCAAGCTCTCCAAACTCCGAGTCGGGCGCGACCTCGAACGACAGCCTGGTGCACGCGTTTCGATCGGACTGGTCGACCTGGATCACGAGCAGGCCGGTCTTGGTCGCCAGGAAGGCGCGGTTCTTCTCGCGCTCGGCCAGGACCAGGCCGGCAACGTCCGTCCAATAGGCGATTTGCTTCTCGATGTCGGTCGTCTCGAAGGTGGCGTGACCGACGCGTCGTGGCTTGATCATGACTGGACTCCCGTAGCGCAGCTCGAATGGGCAGCGGCAGGGGACCGATCGCTGCCGCTTTCGGCGGCACCATATAGCCGCTCGCCAGCGGGCGCTACCTTGTCAAGCCAGCAAGATTTGGCGAAAGCTGTGCGGCGCAATGGAGAGCACTAACGGGAGGCAACGAACATGGACGGCTACAAGCTCGCGACCTACCAGACATCCGACGGTCCGCGCGCCGGGCTGGTGATCGACGACAAGGTATTCGATGCCGCCAAGCTCACGGGCAAGGCCGCTTATGCGACCGTGCTCGGCATCCTCGAGGATTGGAAAACGGCGAAAGGCGTCTTGCGGAAGGCGGCCGCTGCGGCGGGAAAAAGCCGGACGAAAGGCTTGCCGCTGGCTCGTACCAAGCTGTTGGCGCCCGTGCGTTGGCCGTCCGCGATCTACTGCGCCGGCGCCAATTATGCCGATCACGCCGCCGAGATGTCCCGCCGCATGAACCGGCCGCCGGAACCGGATCCGCACACCCAAGGGCTCAAGGCCTGGCACTTCATCAAGGCGGCGCGGGCGATTACCGATCCCGGCGCCACCGTGAAAATTTCCGCACTGTCGAAGGAGATGGACTGGGAGGTCGAGCTCGCGGCGGTCATCGGCCGCTCGGCCAAGGACGTCTCGCAGGAGAAGGCGCTCGATTACGTGGCCGGCTACACCGCGGCCAACGATCTGTCCGCGCGCGACCGCGGGCGCCGTGCGAGCGTCAGCGACACCTCTCCGTTCAAGTCGGACTGGACCAAGCACAAGACGTTCGACGGCTCTTGTCCTTTGGGCCCGTGGATCGTGCCGGCAAGCGACATCGGCGACCCGCAAAATCTCGGGCTCAAGCTGTGGGTGAACGACGTTCTCAAGCAGGACTCGAACAGCAAGAACATGATCTTCAACCTAGCCGAGCAGATCGCGCAGCTGTCGAGCGGCATGACGCTGCACCCCGGCGACGTGATTCTCACCGGCACGCCGGCCGGCGTCGGCGCGGCGCGCGGGGAATTCCTCAAAGCCGGTGACGTGGTCAAAATCTGGATCGAGAAAATCGGGACGCTGACCAATAAGATGGCGTGATTATGCGGTTTTAACCCGCCTCGTAAGGCATGTCGTTGCGGATGGCGGACCACCGCTTCCGGCTGGTTACACCTCAACATTTGTATTATACAAATGAGAATGGACGGCATTGTCGCGGCGCAGCATCGTCGCGCATCCGCCAAAGAGCAACGTTCCGTCCAAGGAAACGAGTCCAGGGAGGCGTGGCAGCATGGCCGAGCAGTACGTCGGAAAGGTCGGCGAGTTCAAGGACGGCGACCGCCGGATCATCTTCGCCGGAGACAACGAAATCGGCGTATTCCGCCACGAGGGCCAGTTCTACGCCTACAGCAATTTCTGCCTGCACCAAGGCGGCCCCGCCTGTGAAGGGCTCACCATCGCCAAGGTGGAGGAGCGGCTATTGCCCGACAAGACCTCGCAAGGACTCTACTTCTCCGAAAGCGAAATGCATTTCGTGTGCCCGTGGCACGGCTACGAATACGACATGAAGACCGGCGAATGCGTGTCGGACCGCAAGCTCAAGCTGCGCAAATACAAGGTGGTCGAGAAAGGGGATGAGGTTTATGTCCTCACCTAGGGCGGCCAAGGTCGCGCGCGGCGCGGCCATGCGGACACCCGCTGCAAAGCCCGCGAAATCCGTGCAGCGAGAGGCGGTGGCAAAAGCCGCGAGCCGAGCCGGCAACGGCAGCTCGGTGCAGGCGAAGCAGCTTGCGGCCGAGCTCGAGCGCGGACTGGCGAACGGCCGGCGCGATATGCTGAGCACCGAAGCCCTGCAGGCGCTGATGGCCGCCGTGTGCAAGACCTACGCGGCGCAAATCGAAGCGGGCGAGCAGGTGCTCCCGCTGCCGCAGCGTGGCGGCGCCACCGCCACCGACGTGATGGTCACGGCGAGCGGCCTGCTCAAGGCCGCAAACCTCGCGGTCTTCGAGCTCGGCATGTGGCAAAGCTGGACCGGGCGTTGATTTCGACGCGGGCTTGCCCGCAAGGAATTCGCAACTCGATTTTGGAAACGTTAGGAGACAACCATGGACCTCCTCGCTGAACGCGGCCGGCGCGTATCTGTCGATGAGTTGAACACCACGCGACTTCTCGCCCACGCCCGCAAACAGGCGGCGCAGCGCAACCTCGACGACCTGGTCATCGTCGACGTCGACGCCCACCACTACGAGAACGAGCATTACAGCGACATTCTCTCCTACATGGAGAACGATGTTTTCCGGCAATGGACCATGGGCGGCCGCGGCATGACCGATCGGGGCGCCGTCGTGCCGACCAATGCCGGCTTCATCCAAGACATGGGCGGGCGGGTGACGCGCTATCCCCTGCGCCGCTCCGAGAAGACGGAACAGAACGGCAGGCATCGCGACGTGCAGCTCGGCGAGCGCTGGATGGATGCGATGAGCGTGGATTACTCCTGCTTGTTCCCGACCGGCATGCTCAACATCGGCATGCATCCGCAGAAGGAGATGGAGTCCGATCTCTGCTGGGCCTACAACCGCTGGGTCACCGAGAAAGTGCTGCCGGAATCAGGCGGCCGCATGTACTCCATGCTGTGCCTGCCATTTTCCGATCCGGCTGCATGCGTGCGCCAGGTCGAGACCTTCGGCGGCCGCAAGCACGTGACCGGCTTCATGGTCACCACGGTGCGCCACCTGCAGGTGAACGACAACGCCTATATGCGGCTCTACCGCATGCTGGAGGAGCGCGGGCTCGCGCTTGCCTTCCATTCCGGGCCGAATTGGAACGAGCCCGTCTTCCGCGCCTGCAACCGGTTCCTGTCCGTGCATGCGCTCGGCTTCACCTTCTACAACATCCTGCATTGCACCAACTGGGTGATTAACGGGATGGGCGAGCGCTTCCCCAAGCTGCCGGTGATCTGGATCGAGTCGGGGCTCGCTTGGGTACCGTTCCTCATGCAGCGGCTCGACCACGAATACATGATGCGTCCGTCGGAAGCCCCCCTCTTGAAGAAGAAACCCTCCGACTACATGCGTGACATGTACTACTCCTCGCAGCCCATCGAGATTCAGGATCGGCAGGCGATGGAATGCACCTTCCGCATGATCAACGCCGAGACGCAGCTCCTCTACTCGTCGGATTATCCGCACTGGGATTTCGATCTGCCCGCGACGATCTACGACCTGCCATTCCTGTCGGAGAAGGCTAAGCACAACATCCTCGGCGGCACCGCGGCGCGGCTGTTCAAATTGCCGCCGCGCAACGAGAAGCAGCGCGAGAACCTCAAGCGGTTCGGCAATCTCGCCGCCGCGGCCTAGAACCGCCGGTGCAGATGCCACTCGCCTCCCGGATCACTCCGGGAGGCGAGTTTGTTTTTGCCGTAGGGTGGTGTTGCGAGCCCCTGCGCGGCGATGACCGCGCGTTAGGCCGCCGCTGCGACGCCCTGCGCGCGGCGCTGGATCCGCAGCTCGATCGAGGGGCCACGACAGACTCCATACAAACGAGCTACGCCGCATATGTGGATGCTACCATTTCCCACGCACGTGGGTGGAGCCGCAATTCATTATTGCGTTGCTAATTTGTTCGGATCGGAAAAGGATGCAGCGCCCTGATTTGCTGCGCGCCAATCCGCTATGCTGTCACCCTGGCTAGGGGGCACCGCAGCCAGAGGGAAGATCGTGAGCCCCATAGGATTGTCGCTGATGGCGTTCGCAGCCATCGTGGGTGGAGTATTGCTTCGGCGCGCACTGCCAGGCCACCATCTCGCCGACGACGCAAAGGATGTTGTGCGGCTCGGCACTGGCCTCATCGCAACCATTGCTGCACTTGTGCTCAGCCTGCTCATCTCTTCGGCCAAGACCTCGTTTGATAGCCAGAACGGGCAGGTCCAGCACATGACCGCCGATATCATTCTGCTCGACCACCTCCTGGCGCAGTACGGGCCCGAGACGCGCGACGCGCGCGATCTGCTGCGGCGCGCTATTGGACCGCTCGTCGATCGGATTTGGCGGAAGAACGGCTCAGAGCCCGCGAAGGAAGCGCCTTTTGCGGTAACGGCGGCTGCGGAGGATGCGATGGCCAGGATCGAAGCGCTTGCACCGCAAACCGATACGCAACGCTCGCTCAAAGCGCGAATGGTCCGGGTCGTCACCGACGTGACTCAGACCCGCCTGTTGCTGTTCGAACAGTCCGGCAAGTCGATCCCCGTACCGTTCCTGGCGGTGATGGTGTTCTGGCTGGCGATCATCTTCATGAGTTTCAGTCTTTTTTCTCGCCTCAACCCGACCGTGATTGTTGCCCTGTTCGTCTTTGCCTTATCGGCATCCGCGGCGATCTTCCTGATCCTGGAAATGAGCCAACCGTTTACCGGGCTGATGCAGATTTCCAGCGTCCCGCTGCGCAACGCGCTCGCTCCCCTGGCACCATAGCCATATTCAGCCGAATGTCCGAGTTTGGCGCTTGTCGGACCTCGCGAGATGTCCGACTTGAGCCCGCAAAGTGGGTCAAAGCGGACATTGACCAGGTCGCTGCCACCAATCGTACGCCGGTTTCTAAGCGCCCCCGGAGCAGCGACAACGCTAATTCAGCAACGTGTTTGGATCGCGCTCGATGTCAATCGCATGCTCGATGGCCTGATAGCGATGGAACTCGGCACGCGCGGCCTGCATCTCAGCGCGAACTCCATCGATCGCGTCATCGAAGTTCCGGGCCATCTGCTCACGTTTAGCTCGCATCTCGGCATTGAGCCTGGTGATCTCGTCGTCAAAGCGCCTTGCCATCTCGTCAAGCTCACGGCGCATCTGCGCCTTGGCACGGCGAAAACCCATCCAGTAGGCGCGTTGCAGGGGGCGCAATCGGGGCATGTCAGTCACCTCAGTTGCCTAAGCAACTTAACCGCGCTGGCGTTATGCTGATCGGCCAACGCAGCTAACCCGCCAGCAGCGTAGACCGCAACCGCGCGAGCCTCGGTTCAACTAAATGTCTCTTGGCTGTCTCTTGGCCGATTTCCAAGAGACATGCCGGTGCCAGAAGCGCCCCACGTTACGGCTGTTCCGCGTGGCGCTGGATGCGCACTTCTATCGATCGCAGAGCGCTAACCATGATAACGAGCGGGACGATCTGGATCACGCCCAGCGCCGCGACCGCGCCGTAGCTGCCGCCCTCCTCCCACATCGTGAGACTGATGGTTCCCAGCACATGGGTGCCGGGGCCGACGAGAAAGATCGAGGCGCCAAGCTCACGCACCGCTAGCACGAACACGTAAATCCAGCTTGCCATCAGCACCGGCGCCAGAAGCGGAAACAGGATGCGCAAAAAGATCTGCGTGAGGCCGGCGCCCGAGACCGCCGCCACCTCCTCGAGCTCGCGATGAATTTGCGTAATTCCGCTCGATGCAAACCGCATGCCGTAGGGAAGATACAACGTCACGTAGGCAACCAGCAGGATCCATATCGTATTGTAGATCGGAATCGGCAGCATCAGATAGGCGATGAGGAGTCCCGCGCCGACGATCACGCCCGGAATCGCGATTGGCGCAAATGCGAGCGCATCGAGGATGAAACCGTAGCGCGGCAGTGCGCGTTGCGCGATCCAGGCCATCACCAAGGTGAGGCCGGCGACGATGGTCGCAGCCATTGCCGCCAGCAGCACGCTGGTCTTCACCGCGCCGAGAAAGATCGGATAGCTTAGGATGAACTCGTAGTTCTCGAGCGTCGCCCGAGCGCCGGCGGAGACGAACGGCTGTGCCAGATTGCGGAAGAACGACTGCCAGACCAACGTAACCAGCGGCAGTCCGAGCGCGAGAACGAACATCGCGCCGATGGCGAGCGCGACCGGCCAGCGGGCGCGCCCGAGCTTGATGCGTGCGGGGCGATATCCTTTGCCGGTGACGGTGGCGAAGGATTCGGCATATCGCGTCGCGCGACGATAGAAGAAGACGGCGAGCACACAGATCGCTAGCAGGGTGAGACCAAGCGCGCTCGCGACGCCGAAAGCGGGCGGCGCCGCGATGATGGCGCCCTGGATGTCGGTGGTAAAAACGTCGATGCGCGCCGGCCGGCCGATGAGCCGCGGCACCTCGTAGGAGGCCATGCCCATCACGAACAGCAGCAGCAGCGAGGAAAGTATCGCCGGCCGCAGCAACGGCAGCGTGACCCGGGTGAAGACCTGCGGGTAAGTTCCGCCGGCCATGAGCGCGGCCTCTTCCATGCGCAGGTCGAGGGCGCGCAACGCCGGCCCCAGCATCAGATAGGCGAGCGGAAAATAGTGGCTCGAGAGCGCCCATGTCATTCCCGCCATCGAATAGATGTTGACGGGCGCGTCGCTCAGCCCGAACGCCGCTTTGAGCACCGCGTTGCCCCAGCCGATGTTCGGACTGAAGACAAAAATCCAGGCCATGGCCATGAGCAATCCGGGCACGGCAAACGACAGCAGCGACAGCGTGTGGAACAGGCTGCGGCCCGGCGCGTCCGTGCGCTCGACCACCCAGGCGATGAACGCCCCCATGACGAACGTCATCAGCGCCGTCCCCACCGCGAACACCACGGAATTCCAAAGCAATCCCAGAATGTGCCAGCTCGAATAAGCTTCGACGAAATTGTCCAGCGAGAAGGCGCCCGGGCCGAACCCCGTGTCTTCGGTGAAGGCATTGTAGAGGAGCGCCGAAAGCGGAACGAAAACGAGCCAAGCCACCACGGCGATGCAGACGGCAAGCATGACCGCCGCAGACGTCGCGCGATCGCCCAATCTGCCGATGACGGACATTCCCGGCAGCGCATCCAATCGGCCGTTGGCGATGCTCAAGCTAAAGCCTCGTCGTCGTCGTCCGGCATGGCGCAACGATGGATGCGCTTCTGGGCGCGCGTGACGCCCGAACGCCTTCCGCTCACCGCCCCTTGAACACCTGATCGAATTGGCGCTGCCATTTGCGCTCCTCGTCCGGGCTCATCAGCACGGTGATGACCTTTTTCTGCGTCAGCATCTCCACCACACCCGGCGGGTTCGACTGCACGTCCTTGCGCGTGGGCAGCCGTCCGAACTTGGCGAGAAACTCCTGGCATTGTTGGCTGAGCATGAAATTGGCGGCAAGCCGCGCCGCGCTGGGATGCGGCGCCTTCGCATTCACGCCGACCTGCCCGAAGAAGAGCGTGACTGGATCGAGCGCCCAGACGTCGATCGCGCCGCCGGCAAGCTTCACGTTCATCGATAGGTTTACGTAGTTGTTCAGCGACACCCAGTATTCCCCGGCACCGGTTGCCCGCGCCATGGCCAGGTGGCCATCGGTGACGACGGGACGCAGCGTTGCCGCAAGCCGTTTGACGAGCTCGGTGCCCTCGCGCTCGCCGTAAAACTGCATCATGGCCTTGAGCCATTCGTTGTCCGTACCGTCGATCGCAACCTTGCCGGCCCATTCCTTGCGCTGAGCAAACTCTTCGTAGCTGCGCGGCAGCTCGGAGGCTTTGACCCTTTCGGTGTTGTAGGCGGGGGAATTGTAATTGGCGTAGACCCCGTACCAGCGCTTGTTGGGGTCGCGCGCTTGCGGAGAAATGTTGTTCGCCTCGGGTGGCTCGTATTCCGCCAGCATTTGCGGCGGCATCTTGTTGATGGTGCCGGTCTGAACGATGTCGTAGGACCGTTGACCGGCACGAAACTCGATTGCCATGCGCGACATCAGCACCGCGTCGGATGCGCGCACGTATTCGACCTTGATGCCGGTCGCCGCGGTGAACAGTTTGAACAGCGGCAGTCCTTCCTGCTCGTTGGTGGACGAGTAGACGATGAGCGAATCCTCCGCTCGGGCCGCCGGGAGCAGGGTTGGATCGAGCCAGGGGGGTGAAGGCGCGCCCTGCGCGTTCACCGGTGTTCCAAGACAGAGAACAAGCGAGACGGCGACGCTCAGCAAGCGGATGCAGACGCGGATGCCTGTTTGAAAGCCGCTCACCTCACCCTCCCGTTGGCGCGATCCGAGCCGGCCCACGTACGCTTGTGCAGAGCGCAAGGGCGCCGCGACGCCGCCGGCATCGCGCGCAATTCGCTTCGTCTTTTCCGTGGCTTGGATTGCACGCCAAACCAGCATATCTCATGGCCGAGAATTGACAAAAGAGCTTCGGTGCCCGATGACGCTGACGCTGCCGCAGGAGAGAGATTGGTGAATACAGCGACGGCCGCGCCGGCCGAGGCACCGCCGGCAAAGACCGCCGACGGCCTGATCGAGGTGCGCGTGACCGCGATCCATTATGCGGCGCGCGATGCAAACCTTTACGAATTGGCGCCGCTCGACGGAAAGCCGTTACCACCGTACGAGCCCGGCGCGCATATCGATCTGCATTTGCCGAACGGGCTCATTCGCCAGTACTCGCTGATCAGGCCTGAGCCCGATCCCTCGTGCTACGCCATCACTGTCAAGCGCGATCCCGCGAGCCGCGGCGGATCGCGGTGCGTGCACGACGAGCTGCGCGTCGGCAGGACGCTGAAGATCAGCCCGCCGCGCAACAATTTCCCCTTGGTCGAGAATGCCAGCCACGTCGTGCTTCTGGCCGGCGGCATCGGCATTACGCCGATCTGGTGCATGGTGCAGCGCCTGCACAAACTTGGCCGCTCCTGGAAGCTCTACTATGCCTGCCGCTCGCGCGCCGAGATGGCCTTTGCGCAAGCGCTCGAAGCCATGGGCCACGCGCAGTTCCATTTCGACGACGAGAACAATGACAAGGTGCTCGACATCAAGTCGATCGTCGCCGAGGCGCCGCGCGACGCGCATCTCTATTGCTGCGGACCGACCCCGATGCTGCAGGCATTCGAGGCCGCGACCGCGGATTGGCCGCGCGCGCAGATCCATGTCGAATATTTCGTTCCCAAGCAGGAGGCGGACAAGAAGGGCGGCTTCGTGGTCGAGCTGGCGCGTTCGGGGCAAGAATTCGTCATTCCCGAGGGCCAGAGCATCCTGCAGGTGCTGCTCGATGCGGGCATCGATGTCGACTATTCCTGCGAGCTCGGCATCTGCGGAGCTTGCGAGCAGCGGGTGATTTCCGGCATCCCCGAGCACCGGGACGCCGTTCTCACCGAGGAGGAGCAGGCCTCGAACACCAAGGTCATGATCTGCTGCGCGGGCTGCAAGAGCGAGCGGTTGGTGCTCGATCTGTGAGCGTCTCTATCGCTCGTCCCCGCGAGGGCATCGCGGGGACTCAGAAACGGCGACCCCAGTTCTTGGCCCTGGATTCCCGCTTTCGCGGGAATGAGCGGACTCTGCTGGGCAGAGCCTTCCGCTCTACTGATTAAGCAGGGGAATGTTCTTGTAGTCCGCCGGCTTCGGGACCGTCTCCAGATAGGCGTGGATGTCGGCGAGATCGTCGTTGGGGAGGACCGCCTCCGAATACGGCGGCATAGTGCGATTGGTGGTGCGCACGAAGGCCGTGAACGTCTCCATTGGAAGAGGATCCGGCGCCAGCTTGGCGCCAGCGACGCCGCCCTGGCCTTGCATGCCGTGGCATTGCCAGCAGCCATGCTGAATGAAGGCCGCTTTTCCCTTTTCAGCCGAGGCGGCAAACGCGCCGCTGCAGCTCAAGAGCAGGCCGGCGGCGAGCACCACCGGCCTAAACGCACGAACCACACGCATCGAGCGGCCTCCCCTAGCGCGGCTGCGTCCACACATTGACCAGCGCGGGCTGGCCGGATTTCACCACCGCGACCGCTTCCTTGATCGCAGGTCCGAGCTCCGCCGGATCCTTGATCGGTCCCTTCGCCCACCAGCCCATGGACTCCGCGAGCTTGTGATATTCGATGTCGGGATTTTCGATGCTGGTGCCGATCGGGCCCATGTCGTTGCCAAGGCTCGCCACGCGATTGCGGAAGTTGGAAAGGCGCTGCACGTGCATCACCTCCTGGTGATAGCCGCGGTTGTTGTGCATCACCGCGAGCATCGGGATCTTGTGACGCGCTGCGGTCCACAAGACACCTGGCGCGTACATGAGATCGCCGTCGGACTGGATGTTGACGGAGAAGCGGCCGAGATCGCGATTGGCGAGCGCGGCGCCCACCGAGGCCGGCGCGCCGTAGCCCACGCCGTAGCCGCCGGATCTGCCAAGCCAACGGTAGTGCTTCTCCATCGGCCACAGTCGGTTCGGCCAGTTGCTGACATTTCCTGAGGAGGAGACGAGCGACCAGTCGAGATCCTTGATCTGCGCCCAGAGCTCCATCGTCAGGCGAGCGGTGCTGATCGGGCTCGCATCCCAGGCGAGCGCCGCCGCCTGCTTGGCGCGCTCGCGCGACTCGGCAAACGCTTTCTTGGCGGCCTCGCCGCGCTTTTCAATCGCCGCCCTGCGATCATTGGGGATCGCCGCCTTCACCGCTTCGATCAGCGCGGGAAGCGTCGCTTCGGCGTCCGCCGCCATCGCCACGTCGACCGCCTGGAAGCGCTGGAAGTCCTGGTAGTTCGCCTTGGTCAGCAACTCGGAGGCGTTGATGCTGATGAGCTTCGTCTCGAGTTTTACCTTGCTCGTGTTGATGCCGACGCCGTGCTCGCCGTTGTCGATGTAAGCGTTCACCGTCGCCCAGAAGTCGGTGAGCTCGAGCCCGAGGATCACATCGGCATTGTTCACCGCGGTCGGCGGACGCCGCAGATAATGAGTGTTCGGGAAGTTCATCCGGCCGCCCTGGTCGATCACTTGCGCCTGCAGCAACTCGGCAAGCTCGACTAGCGACCTCAGGCCGTTCTCGCTGCGGGCGGCACGATCGGCGACGATCACCGGATTTTGCGCATTGGCAAGAAGCCGTGCCGCCTCTTTCACCGCGCCGGCGTCGCCCTGCGGCGGCGAAGTCGGGACGTAGCGCGGGATGTAGAGCTTTTCGCCATTGTTGCGAATGGGCTCTTGTTGCAAGCCGGCATCGAGCGAAATCGCAACCGGTCCGTAGGGCGGCGTCATCGCGATCTTGTAAGCGCGCACGAAGGACTGCGCGAAATGCTGCAGCGACACCGGCGTGTCGTCCCATTTGGTGAAGTCGCGCACCAGGACGTTGATGTCTTGCGCGGAGTGGATCGTCGGCACGCCCGGAGGCCGATGCGCGGCATCAAGATCGTTGCCGCCGACGATCACCACCGGCACGCGATCACACCAGGCGTTGTAGACGGCCATCGAGGCGTGCTGCAGGCCGACCGTGCCGTGGCACAGCGTCATCAACGGCTTGCCGGTGACCTTGAAGTAGCCGTGCGCCATCCCAACCGCGGATTCTTCGTGCGCGCAGGTGAGAAATTCCGGCGTCTTGTTGCCGCCGTAGTTGATCAGCGACTCGTGGATGCCGCGGAAGCTGGAGGCCGGATTGGCCGGCAGATATTTGATGTCGAGGGTCTTGATGACATCGACCATGAAATCGGAGCCGGGAACGCCGCCGATGCGCGCTCCCGACAATTCCTTCGGCGTGCCGGTCTCGGCCGCCGCGACATGCATCGTGGGAGGCAGCGCAGAGGGCAGTCGCGGCGCAGCAGCCGTAGTGTCGCTGGTCGCCGCCCGCGCCGCCGTCGTGGCGCTCGCGGCACCTGCCACTGCCACTCCCGCCAGGAACTTGCGCCGGCTCACGTCGGGACGCGAATGTTTTCGTCTCATCAAGTTCCTCCCTTGCATGCGCGGCGCTTCGTGGCCGACGCGGCTCAATCGAGCTTATTGGTTGATATTATCGGCACGCCATCGCCCCGGAAAGTCTTTCTGCCCGGTTGCATGGTAACGTCCATACACGCGGAGGCGTTCCCATGCCGCGAAAGCCTGTGCTGCATCGCATACTGGGCATCACGGTCCTGCTGCTTGCGGCCGACGCCGCCGCCGAGCCGGTCGAGCCGTTCTTTGCGCGCCGGACTGTCACGATCATCATCGGCTACACCGCCGGCGGCAGCTACGATCTCTACGGGCGCTTGGTCGCGCGCCACCTCGGCAAGCATGTTCCCGGACAACCCACGGTCATCGCGCAGAACATGCCGGGCGCGGGCAGCCTCAAGGCGGCCAATTATCTCTACGAGCTTGCGCCGAAGGATGGAACGGCGCTCGGCGTCATCGTCGAGTCGGCCGCGCTCGAACAGGCGCTGGAGAATCCCGCCGTTCAGTACGACGCCTCGAAATTCACCTACGTCGGCCGCATCGCCACCAGCAACAACGTCTTCATGCAGTGGCATACGGCGAAGGTGCAGTCGCTCGAGGACGCCAAACGCATGGAGACCTCGCTTGCCGGCACCGGCCCGGGCTCGATCGCCGAGACCGTGCCGCAGCTGTTGAACGCGGTGGTCGGCACCAAGTTCAAGCTGATCAGCGGCTATCCCGCTTCCAGCGAGGCGATGCTGGCGATGGAGCGCGGAGAGGTCGACGGCGCGTCCTCCTCGTGGGCCGCGGTGAAGGTCGGAAAGCAGGCTTGGCTGCGCGAGAACAAGATCAGAATCATCCTGCAGACGGCGCCGGAGCGCATCGCCGAACTGCCGCACGCGCCCAGCTTGGGCGAGATCGGCGATACTCCGGAGGACAAGCAGCTCTTCGCCCTTTACGCGAGCGGCAGCGCGATCGGGCGCTCGCTGCTTGCTCCTCACGGAGCTCCTGCCGAGCGGACGCAAGCCTTGCGCGAAGCCTTTCAGGCCATGATGCAAGACCAGGACTTCATCGCCGACATCCAAAGGCTGAACGTGGAGCTGGAGCCGCTGTCGGGCGAGCAGCTGGACCGGCTCGTCCGTCGCACGCTCACTATTCCGGCAGCGGTACGCCAACGCGCCAAGCTCGCATTCGGACGATAGGGCAATATCCGGGCTGCCCGCTCCGTTCGTCCCCGCGAAAGCGGGGACCCAGTCGCTCTTGGACTTCCCGTTGGAGTTTACCCCCGCGCAAGCGGCGGGAATGAACGGAGTTGCATGCAACGCCGCCGACTCACCTCACGCGTCATAGTCGGGCTCGAGCGGCGGCTTGTTGCGGATGAGATCGGCGGCCTTCTCCGCGATCATCAGCACGCAGGCATTGATGTGCGCCGAGACGAGATCGGGCATGACCGATGCATCGACCACGCGCAGGTGCTCGACCCCGTGCACCCGCAGCTGCGGGTCGGTGACCGTATCGGGTCCTGTTCCCATGGCGCAGGTGCCGCAGGGATGATGCGCGGTGATCGTGGTGTTGCGGATCCAGGCGTCGATTTCGGCGTCGGTCTTCACAGTCTCGCCGGGCGAGGTTTCCGGCCCGCGATAAGGCGCCATCGCCTTCTGAGAGGCGACGTCGCGGGCGCGCTTGACGCCCTCGCGCAGGCGCGGGAGGTCGTCCGGCGCGGAAAAGAATTTGTAGATGATGCGCGGCGGCTCGCCCGGGTCCCTTGAGCGCAGCAAGATTTCCCCGCGGCTGTCCGGATGCAGCAGCGTAGGGCGGATGCCGTAGCCGTCGACATAGGGCGGGCGAACGAGCGGGAACCACAGATGCGTCGCCGCCGGCGCGCCGCGGAACATGAACTCGATGTCGGGCACGGCAAGCTCGGGCCGCGTCTTGATGAAGGCGTGCAAGCCGCCCGGCACCACCGTGCCGGGACCGGTGCCGAAGAAGTAGGCCTGCAGCATGGCCACCGCCATGCGGTCGAAGCGCATCTGTTTGAGGAAGCTGCTTTCGTCCAGGCGGCGAAAAAAGACGATCACCGCGAGGTGATCCTGCAGGTTCTTGCCCACGGGCAAATCGATCACCGGATCGATGCCCATCTCGCGAAGATGATCGGCGGGGCCGATTCCTGAGAGCATGAGCAGCGGCGGGCTGTTGAAGGCGCCGCCGCAGAGAATGACTTCCCGCGCGGCCTCGACCTGCACCACGCGGCCGCCTTTGCGGTACTCGACGCCGGCCGCGCGGGTACCACGCATGAGCACGCGCGTCGCATGCGCACGCGTCGCCACGTCGAGATTTGCCCGCTTCTTCGCCGGCTTGAGGTACGCGCTTGCCGCCGAGGAGCGATAGCCGTCACGGATGGTGTATTGGCCGCGGCCAAAGCCTTCCTGCTGCTTGCCGTTGTAATCGTCGGTCACGGGAATGCCGGCCGCCAAGGCGGCTTGCATCCAGGCGTCGTAGAGCGGATCGGCGGTTTTTGCGTACTCGGTGCCGACCGGCCCCGCTGCGCCGCGCCAAGGATTCTCGCCGCCTTCCCATCGCTCGCAGCGCTTGAAGTAGGGCAGCAGGTCGGCATAGGACCAGCCGCGCGCACCCTTCTGCGCCCAGCGATCGTAGTCGCCGCGATGGCCGCGCGTATAAGCCATCACGTTGATCGAGGACGAACCGCCCAAGACTTTGCCGCGCATCGCTTCGATCTTGCGGCCGTTGAGGCTCGGCTCGGGCTCGGTTTCGTAGCCCCAGTTGAACATGTCGTATTCGTGCATCTTGCCCATGCCGAGCGGGATGTGGATGAGCGGATTGAGGTCGCGCCCGCCGGCCTCGAGCAAGAGCACGCGCGCGGCAGCATCCTCGCTCAGCCGATTGGCCAACACGCAGCCGGCCGAGCCGCCGCCGACGATGACGTAGTCGTAGCCTTTGCTCACGCGCATTCCTGCTGCTCTTTCTGGCAGCACAGTCGATGGGCACCAGAACCGCTCACATGTCGAGCGTGCTGGGGACGAACAATTCCTCGAGCTTGACCCGCCGCGCGCTCAGCCCCTGCTCGTGCACATATTGAGCGATGGTCTCGAGCACGGCGCGGGAGGCCTTGAAGCCGTAAGCCAGCGGATCGTTGCCCGCGAGCGTGCGCTTGAGGCTCTCGTCGAGCAACCCGGTCTCGAAATACCAGTGCAGGTAGGATTGGCCGTAGCGCGCGATCTCGTCTTTCGCCGCAACGAATGCGGAATAGAGATTGAGCGCGATCCAGGGATGGCGCTCGAGCAGCGAGCGGCGGACCACGACCGTGTGGTTGATGGGAAACAGCCCGGTCTTGGCGTAGAAGCGCCGGCCTTCGGCGGCAGGATCGGGGAAAAGATGACGCGTGACTCCGGAGACATCGGCCGTGCTGCGGTCGATCAGATTCGGATGCACCAGATAGAGCAGCGCGCCGTCGAGCTCGCCGCGCAGGAGCATGTCGCCGATATTCGTGCTGGGCGGAATGTGGTGCAGGCGCACGCCCGGCGGCGGGCTAAAGCCGGTTGCGCCGCCGTGGCTCCTCTCCGGATTGCGCTCCATGAACCATTCGATGTCGCGCGGATGCACGTCGAACTCGTGCTGCAGCACGCCGCGCGACCAGATCGCCCAGGTCTGCTGATATTCCGGCACGCCGATGGGCTTGCCGCGCAGATCCGCCGGCGCGGCGATTTTCGCATCCCTGCGCACGATGACGCTGGTATGGAAGAACATGCGCATGGTGAAGACCGGGATCGCCACCCAGCGGGTATCGCCGCGCGACGTCGCGATAATGAGCGAGGACATCGACATTTCCGACACGTCGAATTCGGCGAAGCGCAGCTGCCGCCAGAACATCTCGGACGGATGCACGACGGTGATGCGAGGCTTGATGCCTTGCGGCACGACGCGGCCTTCGATCAGCGGCCGCGTGCGCTCATTGTCCGACAACGCGATGCTTAGCTCGAGGGGAGTAGTCATTTTACACAAACCCGTGCGCGCAATTTGATGGCTGACCCGCCCTCATCCTGAGGAGCGCGCGCAAGAACGGGCGCGCTCACAAGGCGAGGCATCGGCACGCGTCTCGAAGGATGAGGGCGTTCTCAATTGGCCGGCGGGACGCTGACATAGACGCGGTTGTCGCGCACCTGAACAACGACCGGCCGCAGTCGATATTTCGGATCGCCGCAATGGCGGCCGGTCTCGATGTCGAATTCCCAGCCGTGCCACGGGCAGACGATGTTGTGCTTCTTGGAGAAACGCAGCCCGCGGCTGGTCTGGTCCGCCGCAAGCTCTTCCTCGACGCGCGGGATCACCTTGCCCTGACAGACCGGACCGCCGTCATGGGGGCAAGAATTCTCGTAGGCGACGAGGCGGTCGCCCTGCCGAAAAATTCCGACCTCGAACGTGTCCACCCGCAGCACGCGGTAGCCCCCTTCCGTGAACTCGCTGAGCTCGCCCACCATGATCTCGTTCATGGCCTCACCCATCTCCCTTTCGTGCGGTCATTCACGCTCGCCGCGGCGGTACCACATTTGCAGGTCGAAGAAGTTCAGATCGGCCGCGCGCATGATCGCGCAGATCGCCGTCACCGCCTCGGTTGCGTTCACCGGCCGCTCGCCAAACGGAGGAAGCTCCCGCGCGCGGTCTTCCGATTTGGCGGCGTAGAGCCGCACCGCGGCGGAAAGCACGCGCTGTAGATTTTCGTCCGAGACTGCCTCCGGCCGGCCGTTCTTGAGCGCGTCGTCGACCGATGCGCAGAACGCCGCGCCGCCATCGGTAGCCTCGCCCGTGACCGCGGATGAACTCATGCCGACCTCGCGCAGGCCAATAGTGTCGTGCTCACTCGGCCGGAACGGCGACCGGCTGCGGGGCCGCTTTTGCGCC